>JACCDY010069969.1_pt1 | contig 41091 bp, 49 predicted proteins | sample 7446391 | NCBI WGS metagenome assembly JACCDY01 (sample SAMN15323451, study PRJNA562643) | freshwater metagenome | isolation source: river surface water | place: USA:Blue River Watershed | collected 2017-08-18
GTCTATTGTTCCAAATCGAACGCGAAGCGAACGCTGTTGGTCAATTGACACGTCGTGGTCGCGCGAACTTCATCATCACTTCTGCTGACGTTGCGTCTGCATTGGCGATGGCTGGTGTTCTTGACTATACTCCTGCTTTGAACGGCAATAACAGCTTGAACGTAGATGACACTTCTACTACTTTCGCTGGTGTTCTAAACGGCAAGTACAAAGTTTATGTTGATCCATATGCAGCTAACATCTCTGCTAACCAATACTTCGTTTGCGGTTACAAGGGTACTTCTGCTTTCGACGCTGGCTTGTTCTACTGCCCATACGTTCCTCTACAAATGGTTCGTGCTGTTGATCCAAACAGCTTCCAACCAAAGATTGGCTTCAAGACTCGTTACGGTCTAGTTGCTAACCCATTCGTTAACTTGGATGATGGCACTTCTGGTCAAGACAACTTGACTTCTGATGCTAACTACTACTACCGTAAAGTTAAGGTTACTAACCTAATGTAATCGGCTAAGTCGGTTTTAAAGAAGCCGACGTAGAAGCGGTAATTTCAGGGGATCTTTCGGGATCCCCTTTTTCATGGAGTATAAATACTAGTATGGCACTATCTGATTCTCTATACCCAAACAATCTTAACCCGTTATCACCCAACGGATTTAACTTCAGCATTTCAAAATTACCTGAAGTTTCTTTCTTTTGTCAACGTGTTACGATCCCATCAATCACACTAGCATCTATTGATAGAGCGACACCGTTCATTAATACGCCAATCCCAGGTGAAATTATGACGTTCTCTGAATTGACTCTTCAGTTCCTAGTTGATGATAAGATGGCAAATTATAAGTCTATCTTCAATTGGATGGTAGCTTTAGGTTATCCAGAAGATCATATTCAATACTCAAATTATATGAACTCGCAAAACGGTACTATATACTCTGAGTTAGCTAGAAACTATTCTGATGCAACTGTATCGGTTTTAGATGCTCAAAACAACCCAACTAATTCATTTAAGTTTTACGACATCTTCCCTATCTCTTTAGACCCTGTTCAGTTTGAAGCGACAGCGATGGACGTTAACTATGTGATTGGTTCTGCAACTTTTAAATATTCATACTTTACAATAGACAATACTTAATTTCGCCGAAGGCGTGGAGATATTATGACACTTGATGAGATACAAAATGAATGGGAAAAGGATGCCGTGATTGATGACAATTATCTCGGCGAGAATGCAACCCATACCCCAAAACTACATTCCAAATACTTGAAGTTACTTATTGGTGTAAAACTCAAATACACTAAACTTCAAGCAGACTATAATCAACTCCGTAAAAACAAATTCCGCTACTACCGAGGTGAACTTGGTAGAGATGAACTGCAGCAGCTTGGTTGGAATCAGTGGCAAGGTGTTAAACCTTTAAAGAACGAAATGGACGAGTTCTTAAATGGTGACTCTGAACTATGCACATTAAAGGTTCGAGCAGAGTACCTTGAAACAATGATTTATCTTTTAGAATCTATCTTAGGACAGCTTAAAGCCAGAGACTGGCAAATTAAATCCGCCATTGAGTGGAAGAGATTCTTAGCTGGTATGTAATGACTACTTTATACGCAGAAAAACTAGATGAAGTTTACATGCGTGTTTTTGGCGACGCTTCCGTTGAACAAGAACTAGCAGACTTCTTTACTTACGAATACCCAGGAGCAAGGTTTACTCCACAATTTAAAGCAAGGTTGTGGGACGGTAAGGTGCGCTTGTATGATCAGTTCCGTAAAACCTTATACATTGGTTTGTATGAATACCTAGAGAAGTTCTGTGAACGTAACGGTTATGAATTACAATCAAAAGGCAGAGTGTTTGGTGGCAACGAAGAAGTTAGTATGGATGTCATCAAAGAGTTTACCGATTGGTTAAACTTAAGAGGTCGCGGACAACCTATTGAAATCCGAGACTATCAACTTGAAGCTGTATACACTGCTTTGAATAAACAGCGTACATTACTGTTATCTCCAACGGCATCAGGTAAGTCGCTAATCATTTACAGCACAATGCGTTGGCACATCAACAACAAACGTAAGATCGTTTTGATTGTACCAACTACTTCACTTGTTGAGCAGATGTATGCTGACTTTGAGGATTATTCTTCAGCTAACGGGTTTGATGTTAAGAATCACTGTCAAAAACTATACAGCGGTTTCCCTAAAGAGTTTACCAAAGACGTACTGATCACTACATGGCAGTCTATCTACCTGCAACCTAAGTCATGGTTCAAACAGTTTGATGTTATCTTTGGTGATGAGGCTCACCAATTTAAAGCTAAGTCGTTGACAACTATCATGGAGAAACTTGATACAGTTGAGCACCGTATTGGTACAACTGGCACGTTAGATAACAAGAAGATTCACCAGCTAGTGCTTGAAGGTGTGTTTGGACCAGTACACCGTGTAACCACTACCAAAGCACTAATGGATTCAGGGAAATTATCTGCGCTAAATATAACGTGTCTGATAATGAAATATAGCGAAGAGATTCGTAAAGAACGTAATAAGAACACGTACCAAGATGAAATGGACTTTCTTGTTGGCAATGAAAAGCGTAACAAGTTTATCCGTAACCTGGCAGTAAATTCTAAAGGCAATACGCTGGTTCTTTTTCAATACGTTGAAAAGCACGGCAAAGTTCTATACGATCTTATAAGTAATAAAGTAGCAGAAGGTCGCCACGTATTCTTTGTACACGGTGGCACTGACGTTACTGATCGTGAATCAATTCGTCATATTACAGAAAAAGAAAGTGATGCGATTATCATCGCTTCATATGGAACTTTCTCGACAGGTATTAATATTCCTTCTATTGAGAACGTTATCTTTGCTTCGCCAAGTAAGTCAAAGATTCGTAACCTTCAATCTATTGGTCGAGGTTTGCGTTTGAAAGATGGAAAGGTTGCCTGCAACTTGTACGATATTGCAGATGACTTGCATTGGAAGTCTTGGAAGAATCATACGTTGAATCATGCAGCTGAACGCTACAAAACGTATGTTGAAGAAGAATTTAAATTGAAAATGGTGGAAGTGAACTTATATGGATAAGCAGTATGTTGTTGTCAAACTAATTTCTGGTGAAACAGTAATGGCAACTTTTGAGGGTGAAGACGAGAAACATGTCAAGATTGATTACCCCATTCAAATCAAGACTACAATAATCCCAGAGCTGGGACGAGAATCAATATCGGCATCTCCACTATGCCAGTTCTCTGATGCGACAACGTTCGTTCTTGAAAAGGGACATATCGTTTATATTAAGAAGTTGCATTCGCAATTTATCTCGCATTACAAAAACTTCATAAAGTCTTACGAAGAAGCGTTGATCCCAACAACGAGATCTTCCATCCAAGAGAAGCTCAGCGAATACTTCGACGATGCAGAGCACCTTACGATAGACGAGATCAACCGAAGGATCGAGATGCTTGAAGCTATCGCTGGAGGAGACATTCCAGAAGAAGAACTAGACGTTATGCTTTCCGTTATGGAAGGTAACGATACAGTACATTAGAATCACTCATATCAAACCCAACACGGTTATTATATTGGGGTGGCAAGTAAAAGGCAAATATATTTTGATCCTCTAGTTCTTGTAAGTTCTCAAGATATAAAAACTTGCCTTTTGTAGTGCTATCAACTATAATATGAACATGCCTCTATTTTAAAAGAGGAAATATATTTAATGGCACACTATGTAAACAACGCAGACTTTCTCGCTGCCCTTATTGCCCATAAGGAAAATGTAGAAAAAGCAAAAGAAGCTGGGTTACCAAAACCGATTATTCCAAACTACGTTGGTGACTGTATTCTCAAAATTGCTAACCACTTAGCATACAAACCCAACTTTATCAATTATTCTTATCGAGACGACATGGTACTTGATGGGATTGAAAACTGCATCCAATACTTGGACAACTTCAACCCTGATAAATCAAGCAACCCATTCGCATACTTCACCCAAATTATCTACTACGCTTTTCTTCGCAGGATCGCTAAAGAAAAGAAGCAATCATATATCAAGGGTATGTTAATTCAGAACATGCCGTTCGACGCTTTCGAGTTACAAGAAGGCGATGATGGTGAATACCACAACCAATATCTAGAGTTCATGCAGCAGCATGGAACGTTTGACGATTCTTTTATTCAACGTAAAGAAAAGAAAAAGAAAGCAAAGACAAACACTCTTGATGAGTTTATTGAAGACACTAACAACTATGGTGAGGAAGGTGTAGAAGAATGAAGGTAGCAATTATCACAGACCAACACTTTGGCGCTCGCAACGATAGTATCGCATTCCTAGATTACTTTGAGAAGTTTTATAATGACGTCTTCTTTCCTACACTTGCTGAACATAACATTAATACCGTTCTTGTTCTTGGTGACACCTTTGATCGTCGCAAGTATGTTAACTTCTACGCACTCCAAAGAGCGAAAGCGATGTTTTTTGATCGTCTTGCTAACGCAGGTATCACTGTTCATATGCTTGCTGGTAACCACGATACTTACTTCAAAAATACCAATGACGTAAACTCACCAGACTTGCTATTGCGCGAGTATGACAATATCAACGTGATTGATCACCCTGCTACAATCTACGTTGATGAAACCCCAATCTGTATGATGCCTTGGATTTGTCCAGAGAACTACAAAGACTCTATCGACACTATCAATGATACCAAAGCTGAAATCTGTATGGGTCACTTTGAAATCGCAGGCTTTGCAATGTATAGAGGTATGGAATCTCATGATGGTCTTTCTAAAGAAACATTCGATAAGTTTGATATGGTTTTTTCTGGGCATTACCATCACAAGTCTGATGATGGGCATATCTACTACGTCGGAAACCCCTATGAACTTACTTGGCAAGACTACAACGATCCCCGAGGGTTTCACCTGTTTGATCTTGGAAGTAGAAAGCTCACCTTCATCCGAAATCCTTATAGTATGTTTGCCCGAGTCGAATATAACGATAAAGAGCAAGAGCCTGTCGATCTAGATACATTAGACTTACAAGGTAAGTATGTTAAACTTGTAGTTGTCAACAAAACTGACTATTATAAATTTGACAAATTCGTTCAGAAGTTATATAATAAAGGCTGCCATGATATCAAAGTCGTGGAAGATATGTCTGAATTCCAAGAGGGTGAAATTGATGAGTCAATCAACCTTGAGGATACCTTGTCAGTTCTTGGTCACTACGTTGACTCTATTGAAACTGATTTAGATAAAGAAAAGATTAAAACATATATGCGTGCTTTATATACTGAAGCCGTCAACGTTGAGGTTGTTTGATGATTGTATTTGAATCCATTGAATGGAAAAACTTTTTATCAACTGGTAATTCTGCCAACAAAGTTCTGCTAAACAAATCCACCACTACTCTTATCATTGGTAAGAACGGTGAAGGTAAGTCTACTATCTTAGACGCATTGTGCTTTGCTTTGTTTGGCAAACCCTTTAGAAATATTAACAAGGGTCAGCTAATTAACTCGATCAACGGTAAGAACTGCTTGGTTGAGATTCTATTCAGTGTACATGGTAAGTCATATAAAGTTATCCGTGGTATCAAACCTAACAAGTTTGAAATCTGGTGCGATGACGAACTCATCAACCAAGACGCTGCTGCTAAAGATTATCAAAAGGTTCTTGAGCAGCAAATTTTAAAGCTGAACTACAAAACCTTCACACAGGTTGTTATCTTAGGCTCAGCTTCTTTTGTTCCATTCATGCAGTTGTCTTCAGCACAACGTAGAGAAGTTATTGAGGACATTCTTGATATTCGTATCTTCTCTACCATGAATCAGTTATTGAAGGAGAAGGCTAGTGATACGAAGGCAGAAATTGCTAGGATCGAAACCGAGATTGCGAATGCAAAGACTAAAGTCGAAGCACAAAATGCAATTATTAAAACTATCTCGGATGCGAGGGCAGATAATATTAGATCCATCCAAGAGAAAATCGCAAGCAGCGCTAAAGAAGTTGAGCGAAATCAACTCGAGGTTGATGAGCTTATCGGACAAATTGGAAATCTTAAGAATCAGATTGAGGACAAGAAGAAAGTACAAGAAGATATCGAAAAGGCAAAGTCAATCAGAAGTAAGCTGCACAACAAGATTGAAACAGCAGAACACCATAAAGAATTTTTTACTTCACATGATGTATGCCCCTCTTGTGCTCAGGGTATCCCCCATGAACACAAAGAGTCAATCCTCAGCGATCTCAACGCAAAGGTTGATGATCAAAATTCTAAAGTTGCTGAACTCGAAACCGTTCTTGGGTCTCTCAATGAAAGACTATCTAACATTAACGAAGTGTTGGACCAGATTACAGAAAAGAACATCGAGTTATCAACAAAGAACTCCGCTATCACCCTTATTAACAAACAGATTACTTCCCTCGAAAGAGAGATTGAAACTCATCAAACGAACACGACAAATCTTGATGAAGAGAAAGCCAAGCTGAAACAGTTAGCTGAAGATGCTATGGGTAAGATCAAATCCAAGACTGCTCTTCAAGAACATCGTAACCTTGAAGAAGTTGCTTCGTTATTGTTAAAAGATACTGGCATTAAGACAGCTATCATCCGTGAATACTTACCCGTGATGAATAAACTCATCAACAAGTATCTCCAAGCAATGGATGCTTACATTCACTTTGAACTTGATGAGTCTTTCAATGAATCTGTGAAGAGTCGTTTCCGTGATGACTTTACTTATGCTAGTTTCTCTGAAGGTGAAAAGATGCGCATCGACTTGTCTATCCTTTTCACTTGGCGTCAAATTGCTAAGATGAAGAACTCGGTGAACACTAACCTGTTGCTGTTGGATGAGATCTTTGATTCTTCTTTAGACACAGCTGGTACTGACTACTTCTTGAATCTAATGAATACTTTGGGCGAAAACTCCAACGTCTTTGTTATCTCCCATAAGGGTGATCAGCTGTTCGATAAGTTCCGTTCGGTCATCAAATTCGAGAAGCGTAACGACTTTTCGGTCATCGCAACCCCTTGATTCTACAGGGGTTCAAGAAATCGCTTGCCTTTTATTCCAAAATGAGCTATAATACTTGTATTGATAGGAGTTTATTATGGAAATTAAGGCAACCGACCTTTCCGCTCGACTGCTTGCTACTGAGAACCTGACTGTTGTTCGTAGCAATGCACCGACTGCATCATTTGACATCAAATCCCGTGTACTAACCCTTCCGATGTGGAAGGACATGACCCCTGAGATCGAGGATATGCTCGTGGGTCACGAAGTTGGTCACGCACTCTATACCCTCGACAAATACATCAAACCTATTCAGGAACAACCGAAGCTGAAGTCATACATGAACATTCTTGAAGATGTTCGTATTGAGAAGCTCATCAAACGCAAGTATCCTGGTCTGCGCAAGCGCATGAACGAAGGTTACAAACAACTCAACGACAAGGACTTCTTTGGTGTTTCCAAAGTTGCTTCTTTGGACGCACTCAACCTTATTGACCGCATCAACCTGTACTTCAAAGCAGGTTTTCAATGTGGTGTTAAGTTTGACCAAGACGAAAAGCCTTTCGTCAACCGTGCCGAACGCACTGAATCCATTGACGAAGTTATCGAACTTGCTAAAGACATCTACAAGTTTGCTAAAGAGCAAGCCGAAAAGAAAAAGCAAGAACGTGCCGCAGCTGGTGACGCTGAAGATGAATCCGATGACGAACCAGACTACTTTGATGAAGATGACTTCATTGACGGTGACGATGCTGGTCCAGAAGAAGACGGCGAACCTGAGAAGACTGAAAAGTCAGCCAAAGGTAAAGGTGCTGGTCAAGATCAAACCGAAGAAGACCTTGAGTCTGTGACCGACCGTGCGTTCGCTGAACGTCTTGAAGAGTTGGCTGATCAATCTACTGAGTATCGCTATCATAAAGTTGAACCGCTTGGCTTTGATCCAATCATTGGTTACAAACAAGTTTTGAAAGACTTGGACTTTGACTTCACCAACGTTTCCGTTGGTTCATATTATCACAACCGTGTTTATGGTTCTAAGTCTGAAGAACAATTCGCTCAAAAGCAAACTGCTGCTGTAAACAAGTTCAAGACTGACTCTGTGAGTTCGGTTAACTACTTGGTCAAAGAATTTGAAATGAAGAAGTCTGCTCAGCTGTATAAGCGTGCTCAGGTTTCTAAGATTGGTTCTTTGGATATGCGTAAGGTTTTTGCCTACCAACTCCAAGACGACTTGTTCAAGCGTGTGACTACTATCCCACAGGGTAAAAACCACGGCATGATTATGATGATCGACTGGTCTGGTTCCATGGCTAACGTCATTGACGATACAATCAAACAGGTTATCAACCTTGCTATGTTCTGTAACAAGGCTCAGATTCCATACCGTGTGTTTGCTTTCACTAGCCAGTACGTTGACCGTGACAGCGATGTGTATCATAAGCGATACAAGAGGTCTTCGCAACTTCGCGATCGTATCATTAAGGACTCGAATGATTCCGTGCTCGATCCTGGTCACTTTAGCCTGTTGGAATTGTTCTCTAACCGTATGTCTACTTCTGAGTTCAATGGTATGATCAAGAAGTTGCTTGACCCACGTGTTTTCTGGCACAAGGGTTACGACCTTGGTGGTACTCCGTTGAACGAAGCCTTGTTGTGGGTTTACAGCAACATCGGCGAGTACATGAAGAACAATCGTATCGAAAAGATGAACTTCATTACTTTATCTGATGGTTGTGGTGGTTCATTGCAAGCGTCTGGTGGTATCAGTCGTTATAGCTATGGCAACAAGGTTAAGCACCTTGTGCGCGACCCTGTTACGAAGAAGACTTATCCTTTCGGTTACGATGCTGGTCAACAAACTGAAACGTTGTTGAAGATGATCAAAGACCGTTACGATATTCGTACGATTGGTTTCTACATCTGTTCAAACCGTCGTAACAGCTTGAATGCTGCCATCAAAGATAATCTGTTTGGATTTAATGGTAACGTGGAAAACGTCATTGACGAAATGCGCAAAGAGTTCAAGCGTCAAGGTTTTTACTCGATGCAAGGTACTGGTCGTGACGACTTGTTCATTGTTCCAGCTGAATCGACTGTAATCGACGAAAGCGAACTGATTGTTGAATCGGATATGTCGGCTCGTCGTTTGGCTACAAATCTTGGAAAATTCCTGAATACCAAGAAAACTAGCCGAATCTTGCTGAGCCGATTCATCGGGTACGTTGCCTAAGCCTGTAGGAGTAAGGCTCTTGAGGTCTCAAAAAAGAGCTTTACTTTTATTCCAAAAACAGGTATAATACTTGTATAGTCTGATAAATTATGGAGAATTTGATGAGTAAAGACGCCCTGTTTCAAAGCGAGTTCGAGGCTAAGATGAATGAAATGTACCCTGACGCACTGTCCAGTGGTACTGTAAAGAATCAAGAATTGCTGTCAGTTATGAAAGCACTTGGTACGACTAAGCAACCAAAGTGGTTGATGGTCAATAAAGTAGGTCGTGGCTTGTATGCTGTTAATGGCAGCAAGTCCAATGTTGTTATGAAGGAAGAACCCGTGAGTTCATTTGAAGTTGACTATACGAACACTGAGTCGTTGATCCCCAAGAAAGACCCTAATTTTGTTCCATTCGGTAACTTTACCGATCTTGAGAACATCATCAAGTCTCAAATCTTTTACCCTGCTTACATTTCTGGTCCAACTGGTAATGGTAAGTCCACGATGGTGGAACAGATTTGTGCCAAGCACAAACGTCCCCTGATTCGTGTCAACCTGAACATGATGGTTGACGAAGAACAACTGATTGGTTCCAAGACCTTGCAAGAAGGCAACGTTGAGATCGTTGAAGGACCAGTTCTTATCGCTATGCGCTCTGGCACTACTCTGTTGCTGGACGAAATTGACGCAGGTGCTGCTAACACCCTGCTTTGCTTGCAACCTATTCTCGAGGGCAAGCCATACTACTTCAAGCTGAAGAATGAGATGATCGTTCCAGCCAAGGGTTTTAACATTATCGCCACTGCCAACACCAAAGGTAAAGGTTCAGACGATGGTCGCTATATTGGTACCAACATTCTGAACGAAGCCTTCTTGGAGCGTTTCGCTGTTACGTTCAACCAAGAATATCCTTCAGCTAAGATTGAAGGTAAGATTGTTGAAAACCTGATGACCTCGTACGAATGTCTGGATAAAACCTTCGCCGAAAACTTGGTGAAGTGGGCTGATGCTATCCGCAAGACTTTCGATGACGGTGGTGTTGATGAAACAATTACGACTCGTCGTATGACCCACATCGTTCGTGCCTTTGCGATCTTCAAGAAACAAGATAAGGCTATCGAACTTTGTTGCAATCGCTTCGATGCTGCAACGAAAGCTGCATTCATCGACTTGTATGACAAGATTGCAAACCCTGAGCCAGAGGTGACCCCTGTTGCACCTGTGTCTCTCAACCCAGAATCGGAAGAAATTCCGTTCTAAAAATCGCTTGACTTTAATTCAAAGTTCAGGTATAATTAATGTATGGGGTGAAATTCCCCTTTCTTGAAAACTGATAAAGGATATATTATGTTGAAGTTCTCTGCTCTTTCTCTCGCTCAAAAGAAGTGTGTTGTTGCTCTCATCGAGCATACCCCTGCTCTTAAAAAGACAGGTCAGATTACACTGAAGGAAGTTACATCCATCACCCAAGACCTCGCTCAAATGCGCGAGCAGGGTGCTATGAAGATTGGCTATCCTAACTGGCTGTTCAAAGCCAATAAGATCGAGAAGGGTTTGTATCAACTCCCAGTTCCTACTGCCGCAGAATTGTCTGCATACCAGCAAGAAATGGATGCTAAGTTGAACCCTGTTAAGAAAGCCAAGGCAAAGGTAGCCAAGCTGGCTCAAGCCAAGGTTGTTAAGACTAAGCCTGTGAAGGCTAAGAAAGTTGCTGCAAAGGCAACTGAGGACGAAAGTGATATCAGTGGTTCTCGTTTGAACCGTATCATCGAGGAATCTGCGGAGTACGACCAAGACGTCGAAGACTTCAACGCTATCCTCCGTGAAAACGGCATCGAAGTCTAATTCACACTCCGTGTAGGTAACACCATCGCCTACACGGATCTTTCGTCATGATGGTATATTATGGAGGACATTTATGTCTAAACACGCTAAACTTTTGAATCATCTCCAAAACGGTCACGAAGTGACATCAAAGCAAATCACTGGTACTTTCGGTATCAAGAATGCTGGTCGTGCAGTTCACTATCTCCGTGAACAAGGTCATTGCGTTTACGCAAACAAAGTTACTCTATCTGACGGCACTGAAGGTACTAAGTACCGCATTGGTAAGCCATCTCGCCGTATGGTCGCTCTTGCAAATGCAGTTATGGGTTCAGCTGCGTTTACTCGCCAATAATGAGCGAAAACCTTCCTACTGGACGTAAGTTCGATGGCGACAAACTTCGCTACGATCTTATTCCACCTCTAGCCCAAGAGGAAATGGTGAAGGTTCTGACGTTTGGTGCTCAGAAATATGCTCCCGATAATTGGCAGCTTGTTCCTGACTCCAAACGTCGTTACTTTGCTGCTATGCAAAGGCACGTGTGGGCATGGAAGATGGGTGAACAGGTTGACCCAGAATCTGGTATTCACCACTTGGCTCACGCAATGTGTTGCTTAATGTTCTTGTATGAACATGACGTGAAATATTCTAAAGAAATTTAATCAGGAATTATATAATGGAAATCGCAATCATCCCTACCGTTCTGGCAGTTTTGGCTATTGCCGCTGTTGTCATCTCTGCAATCTGGGTTGTTAACCTTCGCCGTGTTGTTAGCACCAATGAAGTACACATCATTCAGAGCGCAAGTAAAACCGTTTCTTATGGTAAAGACCAAGAAGCAGGTAACACTTACTATGAGTGGCCAGCTTGGATCCCTGTAATTGGTATTAACGTTATCAAACTGCCTGTGTCTGTGTTCAGCCTTCGCTTGAAGGATTATGAGGCATATGACAACGGTCGCTTGCCTTTCGTACTTGACCTTGAAGCGTTCTTCCGTATTGAAAACTCTAACGTTGCCGCTCAACGTGTTGCTGGTTATCAAGAACTGAATGCTCAGTTGCTTTCTATCCTTCAAGGTGCTGCTCGTACCATCCTTGCTTCTAAGACTATTGAAGAAATCATGCAAGGTCGTTCTGAGTTCGGCGATGCCTTTACCAAAGAAGTTAATGAACAGCTGAAGGCTTGGGGTGTTACCACTGTTAAGAATATCGAGTTGATGGATATTCGCGACAGCCGAGAAAGCCAAGTTATCCAGAACATCATGGATAAGAAGAAGTCTGAGATTGAGAAAGAATCTCGTATCGTTGTGGCTTCTAACATGAAGGCTGCCCAAAACGCTGAAATTGACGCAGCACGAGAAATCGAACTGAACAAGCAAATGGCTGCTGAACAAGTTGGTATCCGTACCGCTGAAAAAGACAAAGCCGTTGGTATCGCTAATGAAATGTCTCAACAAGATATTAAGGCTCAGCAAAAGGTTACAACCGAAAAAGCTATGGAAGTTGCCCGTGTTCAAGAAGTTAAGATGGCTGAAATCGCCAAAGACGTGAACGTGGTTAAAGCTGAAGAACAAAAGCAAACTGACGTTATCTCTGCTGAAGGTCAGAAGCAAAAGACTGTGTTGGTTGCTGAAGGTCAACTTGAAGCTGAAAAGCGTAAAGCTGAGGCTGTGTTGGTGAACGGTCAGGCTAAAGCTGAAGCTGAGAAGCTGTTGCAACTTGCCCCTGTTGAGGCTCAGATTGTTCTGGCTAAAGAAATTGGTGAAAACCAAAGCTATCAACAATACCTTATCACTATCCGTCAGGTTGAAGCTAATCAAGCTATCGGTGTTGAACAAGCTCGTGCTTTGGATAAGGCTGACATCAAGGTTATCGCTAACAGCGGTACAGTAACTGGTGGTATCAGTTCTCTTGGTGAATTGTTCACCTCTCAAGGTGGTAGCAATGTAGGTGCTGCTCTTGAAGGGCTTGCTCAAAGCGAAGTCGGCAAGCAATTGCTGGATAAGTTTGTAAGCAAATAAATTTGACTTGTAGCTGGAAACCAGCTACAATTCTACCTATACCTTTTAATATGGAGAAATAATGAAACTATCTAAAGACACCCTTGCACTTTTTAAAAACTATGCTGGTATTAATAGCAACTTGCTTTTGAAAGCTGGTAGCAAACTTTCCACTATCTCTTCTCAGAAGAACGTTATGTCTGACGTAACTGTTACTGAGACTTTCCCAGTTGACTTCGGTATCTACGATCTTAACGAATTCCTTGGCGCGATGTCGATCTTTGAAGATCCTGAGTTGGAGTTTAGCGATAAGGTTTGTAAGATTACCCAAGGTAACATGAGCATCAAATACTTCGCAGCTGATGCGTCTGTTTTGACTGCTCCAACTAAGAGCATCACTTTCCCTGAAGCTGAAGTTAACTTCGAGTTGTCTAACCAGATGTTGACTATGATTCAACGCACATCTTCAGTGTTGAAAGCCTCTGACGTTTCTATCGTTGGTGAGGCTGGTAAAATCACTATCGTTGTTGGTGATAAGAAGAATGCTACTGGTAACTCGTTTAGTGAACCAGTTGGTACTACTGATAAGACTTTCAAGGTAAACTTGAAGGTTGAAAACTTAAAGATGATCCCTGGCGATTATTCTGTTAGTGTTTCAAGCAAGAAAATCTCTCGCTTCAAGTCTAGCACTAACAGTGACTTGGTTTATTATGTTGCTGTAGAAGCGGATTCCACCTTCGACTTCTAAGTGTGACTGTTCGGGGAGAGAGAAATCTCTCCCCATTTTTATTTTATTATGGAGTTATTATGATTGAACAACAAAAAGACCAATTCTTGTGGGTTGAAAAGTATCGCCCGCAAAACATCGACGACTGTATTCTTCCTGATGCATTGAAGAAAACTTTTAAAGATTACGTCGCTCAAGGTCAACTCCCACATATGCTTTTGTGTGGCACAGCTGGTATTGGTAAGACTACTATTGCCAAAGCCTTGTGTAATGAGATTGGCGCTGAATATATTATCCTGAACGGTTCGGACACTGGTGGTCACATCGACACCCTGCGTACAACTATCAAAGGCTTTGCTACATCCGTTTCTTTGACTGACTCTAAGAAGGTTGTTATCTTAGACGAAGCTGACTATCTACAAGCCAACTCTACGCAACCTGCTCTTCGTAACTACATGGAAGAGTTCTCGGCTAACTGTCGTTTCATCTTTACTTGTAACTATAAGAACAAGATCATTGAGCCTCTGCATTCTCGTTGTGCGGTTGTAGAGTTTAAAATTGAAACCAAAGATAAGCAACAGATTGCTGCTCAGTTCTTCAAACGTGCTACTCAGATTCTTAAACAAGAAGGTGTGGAGTTTGACCCAAAGGTTGTAGCTGAACTTGTTACTAAGCACTTCCCAGACTGGCGTCGTGTGTTGAACGAACTTCAACGTTACTCTGTTTCTGGTAAGATTGACTCAGGTATCTTGGTGAACATGTCTCATGATTCATTTAAGCAGCTTGTTGGCTTCATGAAGGATCGCGACTTTACAGAAGTTCGTAAATGGGTCGCTAAGAACGCAGACGCAGATACTACTGCTTTGTTCCGTGAGTTCTACGATAACGCAATGGAATACATTGAGCCTTCTACTATTCCTAACTTGGTTCTTGTGCTTGCCGACTATCAATACAAGGCAGCTTTTGTAGCCGATCATGAGTTGAACATCATGGCTGCTATGACCGAACTGATGGTACAATGTAAATTCAAGTGAGGGTAACATGGAATTTTTAATTCTAGCAGGTGCTCTTGTTGTTGGTTTCATTGCTGGTTGGAATGGGCGTGAGCGTCACGCTATGAATACCATTCATAAACTTCTAGAAGAAGCAGAGGCAGTTGAAGAATCTGCTGACAAACCCGAGCGCATGCGCTTAGAACGTCATGGTGAGGTTATCTATGCGTTCACGGATGAGACTGATACATTCATTGCTCAAGGTTCAACTCTTGAGGAGTTGGATGATGCTATTCAAAAGAGATTCCCAGGGAAGAAATTCCTAATCAGGGAATCCAACCTTGAAGAAATTGAGTTGAAAACATGAACATCTTTGATATTATCAACGCAATTAATTCCACCAAAGAAGACTTATTTAAAAACGACCCTCAAGCGATCAAGGAATATAAACCTTTCATGATCAATCGAGGTCTATCTTATTTCCACGACACAGTTGTTCAGGCTAACACTATGAACCAACACCATTCTATTCCAAACGAATGGCAATTTGCGTTTTTACTAAATAGTGTAACCAAGAAGAAAAGGTTCTCTAAGTGGCACAAAGCAGAAGCTGCCACAGAATCTTTGAAGTTGGTTCAGGAATATTACGGGTATTCCAGTGAAAAAGCCAAGGATGCTTTGAGCGTCCTTTCCGATGAACAATTGAATGAAATAAAACAAAAATTAAATAAAGGTGGAAAATAATGTCAGAAATGATTTACTATGACTGGACACCCGATTCTATGCTAGAGGTAACTCTTGCTGAACCAGATAACTTCTTGAAGGTTCGTGAGACTCTTACACGTATCGGTATTGCGTCTAAGAAAGATAACACACTATACCAATCTTGCCATATCTTACATAAGCAAGGTCGTTATTTTATTGTACACTTCAAAGAACTCTTTGCCTTAGATGGTAAAGATTCTAATATCACTTCAGGTGATATTGAGCGTAGAAATGCTATCGCTGGTTTGCTTCAAGACTGGGATCTAATTAAGATCGTACAGGCTAGTAAAGCAGAACAGAAAGCATCTCTATCTCAAATCAAAGTTGTCGCTTTTAAAGAAAAGAGCGAATGGAATTTGGTAGCCAAATACAACATTGGTAAGAAAGTTCGCCCACAAAGCGAATAAATAGTTTTGTCCCACTACCTTGGGAACCGTTTGACGTTCACGGTATAAGGCGTCGCCCAGCAGCCTTGGCTCTGGTTAAACAAACCAAGGATGACTATGCCTTCGGGGTAGTCGTTTAATTAACTCGCTTAATAGGAGAAAACCATGACAAGCAAACAATTCATCCCTTCGTTCTTTAGTCAAGACGCTTTCAAGGACTTTGATAAGTTCTTCGTAGGTTTCGACGACCAATTGGTAAAGATGCAGAAACTGCACGACGACATTACCAAGAACATCCCCAACTATCCTCCATACAACATCAAGAAGATTGATGAGACTCATTACGTCATTGAGATGGCTGTCGCTGGCTTTGGTCAGACTGACTTAGACATCGAGATTGATGGTGGTAAGTTGATCGTCAAGGGAAATGTTAATACAACTGAACCAGAAGAAAACTTCTTATTCAAGGGTATTGCTGCTCGTGCGTTCACTCGTACTTTCGCACTTAACGACCAAGTGGAAGTTAAAGATGCTGAAATCTTCAACGGTATGCTTAAGATCGCTCTCGAGCGTCTTATCCCAGAAGAAAAGAAAGCTAAGAAAGTCGCAGTCAAAGAACGTGGCGGAAAGCAATTCTTGAACGACTAAGAGGTAGGGGAGGAAACTCCCCTTTCGTTTTATGTTAGTAAGAAAATTAACTGTACTAGATGCACAACGTATTATTCATAATCTAACTTCACTCCAAGGTGAAGATCGTAGACTACGATTTGGTATGATGTGCAATGATGATTACATAAGAGATTATGTTACAAAGTCTTTTGAACAAGACTCTAAGTGGTTTGGCGTTGATCATATTGATGGGCATTTGGTAGCTACTTGCCACGCTGCCATCGTAAACAATGAAGCTGAACTAGGTTGTTGCGTTGATGAAGACTTCCGTGGTGAAGGTTTGGCTCAACAGATGTTCGATAGAGCTGTAACATGGTTGCGCACAAAAGGTATCACCAACGTGTTCATGCATTGCCTAACTGAAAACGCAGCTATGCGTCACATCGCTCGAAAGAATGAGATGACCGTGGTTAGTGGTTATGGTGATACAGATGCTAACGTTCAGGTTGAACCCGCAACGCCAGCGACTATCTTAAAAGATGCGTACATGGATAGAATCGCCATGTACGATATGTATTATAAGAACAACTATCGTTTGTTCGACTTTTACTGGAATCGACAATCTCATACCTAAATAAAGGTATGATGAAAGCAAGAGTATCCCCAAATCTATTATCCTTCATTACGGTTCGACGTGGTGATTGGGTATTGAAATTATCCGTGTTTAAAACAAAACATGTTTTGTTAATTGCTCAGAATTATTATGCCACTGAACAAATTATAATCAAACATTTTAAACATCATGATGAAGCCGCAGATTTTATTGAAACATTAATTATTGAGGAATAATATGAGCAACGTAAAAGTATTTAAATTGATTAACGGTGAAGAAATAATTTCCGAGATTCATGATCATAATGTAAACCATTTTGAATTAAAGAATCCCGCGAATATTATGTTACAACCAACTCAGAATGGTCAAATGGGTGTAGGTATTGCTCCATATATGCCATATGCAGACGGTAATGTAAAACTTTACAAGAGTTCTATTGCTTCTGAAGCAACCCCTGAACAGAACATGATTAACGAGTATAATCGGATCTTTGGGGTTGGAATCGAGATTGCCCCAGCCAGTGTCCTAGCTGGACTCCGATAAGCCCTATAAAGCCCTCTAAACCACCCTCTCGGGTGGTTTTTTTACATCAAAAATCGCTTTACTTTAATTCAGAAATAGGGTATAATTATCTTATGAAACTAGTAAAAGAAACCACTGTTTGGAAAGACGTACCACGTCAACCCAACCACACCTATCTTATGAACGACTCCATGTCCAAGATCTATGCATACTTTAAGTGGCATAATCCTAAAGACTTCGTCATGCTAAAGACGCCTCTTAGTATTGACCGACGCTATCGTACTTTCAAAGTGATCCAATCTGGAATTAAGGATAAAAAATGAATTTGAATGCTTTCTTTGAACAACTCGCTGCTAACTCTTCGCGCAATTATAAGATTGAGCAACTTGAAGCGAATCGCAATGATAAGGTTCTTCGTGAAGTTGTTCGTCTAGCCCTTGACCCCTTCACCCAGTTTTACATTCGTAAGATTCCGAAGTATGGACGAAACGCAGATACTGCTAACATTCCTTGGGCTCTTGATAAACTGTATGACTTGTCTCAACGTTTCGTTACAGGTAATGCAGCCATCGCGCACCTGACTAACATTCTTGAGTCACTTGAACCAGAAGACGCTAAAGTTATTGAACGAATCATTCAGAAGGATCTAAAATGTGGAGTATCAACGTCAACCGCAAACGCAGTGTGGACTGGCTTGCTGAAAGAATATCCAGTAATGTTGTGCAGCCAGTTCGAGCAAAAGCTGGTGGACAAAGTAAAGTTCCCCGCACTGGTACAACTCAAGATGGACGGCATGCGCTTCAACGCAATCGTTCGCGATGGTAAGGTAGAATATCGGAGCCGAAATGGAAAAGAAATCCAACTGTTGGGAAATCTCGACGCTGACTTTATCGCTCTTGCTGGCGACGTTGACTGCGTGTTTGATGGTGAGTTGCTTGTCACTAGTGATACTGGGATCTTGGATCGCCAGACAGGTAACGGTATTCTGAACAAAGCTAACAAGGGAACAATCTCTGCTGGCGAAGCCTCGTTGGTTCGCGCAACTGTGTGGGACGTTATTCCTTTCTTGTACTTTCAAGATGGTGAATGTACCACTCCATACGGCACTCGCTTTAATTCTTTGAATACCCTGATCAATAAGATTGAACCCGAGAAGGTTTCTACTGTTAAAAGCTGGGAAGTTGAAGACTACGAAACTGCCAAAGCCTTGTTCGAAGAAATGCTTCAGCGTGGCGAAGAAGGTATCATCCTGAAAGATAAAGCAGGTATCTGGGAAAACAAACGTTCTAAGACTCAGATTAAATTCAAGGGTGAACTTGAATGTGACCTGAAGATTGTTGGCATCGAAGAAGGCACTGGCAAGTATGCTGGTATGCTCGGTGCTATTCAATGCGAATCTTCTGATGGTGTAATTAAGGTTTCCGTTGGTTCAGGTTTTACTGACGCTCAACGCAAGTCCCTTGGTAAAGAAATCATCGGTAAGGTAGCAGCGGTCAAGTACAATATGCGTATCAGTAACCGAGCAGGTGAAGAATCGTTGTTCTTGCCTATCGTTTTGGAAATTCGTTTTGATAAGGATGAAGCAGATGCCAGCACTCAAATTAAATGAACGTCGTAAATTCGATATGAATAACAAGGAAGATGTAGAGATCTATAAACACTTCCTTGTTCATAATGATTGGAAGATTGTGGGCAGCTGCCCCTTTGAATTGGAATATCCATATACAAGTGTTCCAGATATGATTAAAGATAAACTGGTTAGAAAGTTTTTGAAGGTGTAAAATGAATAAGATGTACGTGTTGGTTGGTGTTCCTGGTTCTGGTAAGTCCACTTGGGTGGCTAATCAGAAGTGGGCGAAAGATATGCCTATTGTATCCACTGACCGATTCGTGGATGCTTATGCAGAACAAGAAGGTAAAACATACTCAGAAGTCTTTCAAGAGTATATGCCTATTGCCGTGAAGTTGATGGCTAACCAAGTCTTGATTTGTCAAGCGAACAAAAAAGATTTGATTTGGGATCAAACTTCAACTACAATAGAAACACGTGCCAAGAAATTGCGCATGTTACCTGAGTATTACAAAATCGCAGTTGTGTTTAAGACACCGCCGACTGCAGAGTTACAGAAGCGTTTGGCTTCTCGCCCAGGAAAGAATGTTCCATGGGACGTTGTGTCTAAGATGGCTTCTCAATTGGAAGCTGAGCCACCTTCTTTAGAAGAAGGTTTCGATGAAATTTGGTATGCGGAGTAAGTATGAACGAAGCTGAAAAGTATGATGCTTTCATTAAGCGTCTAGAAGAAATCTATCCACGAGCAATGCGCAATGTGTATTGCGGTGTATCCATCAACGAAGGTTGGTATCATATCACCACATTGCTCCTGAATCAAATGTACAACCACGTTGCTGCAAAACGTCGCCGTCGAGCACATGATCTTATGTTGAATCGTGCCATCAAGAAAGGTTATGACGCAACGCTAAAGATTATCGCTGGTGATAAAGAGCCAAGCCAATATATGATTGAACGTGCTCAAGAGTATGTGGAAAATGGTCCATATGAACCTGAGCCATATGTTCACCATATTGAGGTTCATCAGATCAAAGAGAAGTTCGGTGGACTTCGTTTCTACTATGAAGGTGGTGATGAATACTGTCGTGGTCTAGAAACAATGGCTGAGATTTGGGCTAACCGTACTTGCGAAGTTTGCGGTGAAACTGGTCGCCAACGTTCTGGTGGTTGGGTTCGTACCTTGTGTGATAAGCACGAAGAAGAATATCAAAAGAGAAAATAATGCGTGAATATAATCCTGACCGTTGGGTCATGTTGAAGTTTAACCACAACGGTGAAGTGATTTATAAGATCCTCGGTTCGTGGTATGGTGGTTATGCCCGTGGTGACAGTTGGAAGCTGAACAGCGGTGTAACCAAGATTGAAGAAGACGGACAGACTTTTCTGTTCCATGGTTCAAGTGGTAGCGTGTATCGTTGCCATAAGAACGGATATGGTATGAGTGGTTACACCTCTGGTGTTTATGCTAGTTTCCAGAAGGAAGTAAGCGAAGCTGATGGTGTGACGCTTGAGTTGCTACCTGAAGAAACTAATTTTATGGAGATTCATTATGAGTAAGTGGACACTAGAAGTTCAAGAGTCGCCTACTGGCGATCAGTTTATTGAGTTCCCACCAGAGGCTTTGGATCAAGTCGGTTGGAAAGAAGGCGACGAGATTGAGTGGACTGACAACGGCGATGGTTCTTGGACTCTGACTAAGAAAGAAGAAGAAAAGGTTTGGGTGATGGTTGAAGCACTCCAGACTTTCCGAATGCGTTATATGGTTCAAGTCCCTGCCTCTAGTCCAGAGTGGGCTCTTGATACTGTGACCTGCAACGAAGCTAAAGAGTTTTCTCAACTTGCTCTACCTGAAGTTATTTCTTCTCATAGAGTTATGACTGAAGAAGAAGCATTGGCTATGTGTGATGTTGATAATGACTACACTAAGTCTTGGACTAAAGAACAAAAGATTAAAGCCTTCTTCACGAAGGATGGTGAAGAGGTAGAACGATAATGTTTATGTTTGACGTTGAAACCCTTGGGGTTGATTCCAACTCTGTGGTGCTATCCGCTGGTCTCATCTACTTTGAAGGTGGTGAGACTTATCAAGAACTCCTAGACAAAGCATGTTTTGTAAAGTTCAAAGCCAAAGAACAGATCGCTGCAAAGCGTGCAGTTGACCTTGGTACTCTTGAATGGTGGAAAAACCAACATGAGTATGTTCGAGGTTGCGCTCTTGAACCTTCTTCCGATGACCTTACAGTTGAGCAGGGTTTCACTGTCTTGCATAACTATATGAACAAGGTTCCAAATGCCCAAAAGAAAACAATGTGGGCTCGTGGTTCTCTCGATCAAATTGTAATTGACCACTTGGCAAAGAAATTTGACTGCCAACCAATTACAGGGTATAATATGTGGAGAGATGTAAGAACAGCTGTTGATATTTTATACGGTACAACTAACGGATATGTTGAGGTTAATCAACCTGACTTCCAACGTGCCGCTGTAATCAAACACCACCCTGTTCATGATTGCGCTCTCGATATTATGCAATTAATGTATGGAAAAGGTTAATGGAATTTTATACAAACGTACAAGTCGCTGGTGATAAGGTTTTAGTTCGTGGTTACGAAAACGGACGACCTTACCAGCGACGCATTGATTTTATGCCAACCCTTTTTGTTAATGCAAAGGGTAAATCTAAATGGCAAACCTTGGATGGCACTTACGTTGATGAAGTGCAGCCAGGGAGCATTCGTGAGTCTCGTGACTTCATGAAGCGTTACGATGGAGTGCAAGGCTTCAACGTTTATGGTCAGACTAACTACGGTCTGCAATACATCAGTGATACATACGACTATGATATCAACTGGGATATGGAACAACTCAAAGTCTTTACGATTGACATCGAAACCAAGACTGAAGAAGGCTTCCCAAATATTGTCACAGCTAACGAAGAAATCCTTTTGATCACGGTTAAAGACCTGACATCAAAACGCATCATCACTTTCGGTGTCGGTGCTTTCGTTCATAATCGTGACGATGTAGTTTACATCAACTGCGCTTCAGAGCAACACTTACTCAAAGAGTTCATCATCTGGTGGCAACAAAACTACCCTGACGTTATTACTGGTTGGAACACCGACTTCTTCGACACACCTTATTTGATTCGTCGAATGATTCGTGAACTTGGCGAAGCACTTGCCAAGAAGATCTCTCCATGGGGTATGATTACTGAACGCAAAACGTTCATCAAAGGCAATGAAGAAATCCACTATGATGTTTCTGGTATTAGTCAGCTTGACTATCTCGAGTTGTACAAAAAGTATACTTACTCCAAGCAAGAATCCTACCGACTGGATTACATTGCAGAGCAGGAACTAGGCGACAAGAAGAAAGAGAATCCTGGTGATACTTTCCGTGACTTCTATACAAACCACTGGCAACAGTTCGTTGAGTATAACATTCATGACGTAGAACTGGTTGACCGTCTTGAAGATAAGATGCGTCTAATCGAACTTCACTTGACCATGGCTTACCAAGCCAAGATTAACTACGAAGACGTCTACTCGCAAGTTCGTATGTGGGATGCTATCATTTACAATCACCTTCGTAAGAAGAACATTGTTATCCCAATGAAAGAACATAGCGGTAAGTCTGAACAGTTTGAAGGTGCTTTCGTTAAAGACGTACAGGTTGGTTTACATAAGTGGGTTGTGTCTTTTGACTTGAACTCATTGTATCCTCACTTGATCATGCAGTACAATATCTCCCCCGAGACTTTGACTCATGAAAAGATCTCTGTTACTGTTGACAAACTACTCAATCAAGAGATTGACACATCACACGCACACAAACGTGATTTGACCGTAACTGCAAATGGTTGGTGCTATCGTAAAGACATCAAAGGGTTTATGCCTGAGTTGATGGAACAGATGTATGCTAACCGTTCAAAGTTCAAAAAGCAGATGCTTGGTGTTCAACAAAAGTATGAACACGACAAAGGTAATAACGACCTGCGCAAAGAAATCAGCCGACTGAATAACCTTCAGATGGCTATGAAGATTGCTTTGAACTCTGCTTACGGTGCTATGGGTAACCAGTACTTCCGCTATTTCGATATTCGTATGGCTGAGGGTATTACAACTTCTGGACAGTTGTCCATTCAATGGATGGCCAACGAGTTCAACCGATACCTGAACAAGATCCTAAAGACCGAAGGTAAAGACTTTGTTATCGCTATTGATACTGACTCAATCTATCTGACATTGGAAGAATTGGTTGAGCACTTTGCTGGTGATAAAGATACAAATGGTAAGATCAAGTACATGGACAAGATTTGCGAAGATATCTTCCAACCGTTCATTGATACAACTTACCAGAAACTTGCCGAGTACATGAATGCTTATTCTCAGAAGATGATTATGAAGCGTGAAGTTTTGGCTGACAAAGGTCTTTGGGTCGCCAAGAAGAACTATGTGCTTAACGTGCATAACTCTGAAGGTGTTCAGTATGCAACTCCAAAGCAAAAGGTTCTTGGTTTAGCGATGGTTCGTTCTTCGACACCAGCCGTTATTCGTAAAGAACTGAAGAAGTCCATCAACGTTATTCTAGATGGCAGTGAAAAGGTTGTACAGAAGTATATCGCTGATTACAAGAACGAGTTCTTGACATACCCTGTTGAAGCTATCGCATTCCCTCGTGGCGTGTCAGGTTTGAAGCAGTATGCTGGTTCTCCGATCTATCAGAAGGGTTGCCCGATTGCTGTCCGTGCAGCACTACTATATAATCACTACGTTAAGAAATTTGGCATCGACAAGAAATATCCATTGATTCGTGAGGGTGATAAGATTAAATTCGTTTATCTAAGAACTCCAAACCCATTCCACGAAAACGTCATCGCCTTCCTACAAGAACTCCCTAAAGAGTTTAAGTTGGATTCTTTCATAGACTACGACACACAATTTGACAAGACATTTGTAGAACCATTAAAAACAATTATTGAACCGTTGAACTGGCGTGCTGAAGAAACAGCATCCCTTGAAGACTTCTTCGGATAAGACACAAAGGAAATATATGAAACTATTAAAATTCCACGCTACATGGTGCCAACCATGTAAGATGCTAAGCAAGGTCATGGAAGGTGTTGACCTTGGCGTTGAGGTTGAGAACGTGGACATCGACGAAAATATGGAACTCGCTAAGAAGTATTCTGTACGTGGAGTACCAATGCTTGCTTTAGTTGAGGATGATGGCACTGTTATTCGTACACGAAGTGGTATGATGATGGAAGCTGATTTGGTTAAATTCGTGAAAGGTTAATTATGAGCTTACTTGACAAAATCAAAAAGAACTCCACAATCAAGGATACTGCTATCCTTTCTGGATCTAAATTCTTCACTAAGAAGGATATGATCCCAACTTCAATCCCAGTTATCAACGTGGCTTTATCTGGTCGCTTTGATGGTGGATTGACTCCTGGTCTAACTATGTGGGCTGGTCCATCTAAGCACTTTAAGACAGCGTTCAGCTTGTTAATGGCTAAAGCATATCAGGACAAGTACCCAGATTCAGTTATCTTGTTCTATGACTCTGAGTTTGGTACACCACAATCTTACTTCGATGCTTTCGGTATTGATACTGAGAAGGTTATCCATACTCCAATCACTGACATCGAACAGTTGAAGTTTGACTGTATGCAACAATTACAAAACATCGAACGTGGTGAGCGTGTGATGATTGTTATTGACTCTATCGGTAACTTGGCTTCTAAGAAAGAAGTTGAAGACGCATTGGATGGTAAGTCTGTTGCGGATATGTCCCGTGCCAAACAGTTGAAGTCTTTGTTCCGTATGGTAACACCGCACTTGACTTTGAAAGATATTCCAATGGTAGTTGTTAACCACACCTACATGGAAATTGGTATGTTCCCGAAAGCTATCGTTGGTGGTGGTACTGGTTCATATTACTCTGCTGATAACATCTACATCTTAGGTCGTCAGCAAGAAAAAGAAGGTACTGAAGTCGTCGGCTACAACTTTATTATCAACGTTGAAAAATCTCGTCATGTTAAAGAAAAATCTAAAATCCCTGTGTCCGTATCTTTTGACGGTGGTATTAGCAAGTGGAGCGGTCTACTTGATCTTGCACTCGAATCAGGGCATGTTATCAAACCTAGCAATGGTTGGTATTCAAAGGTAAATGTTGAGACTGGTGAAGTCGAAGACAAGAAGTATCGAATCAAAGATACTGATACCAAAGAGTTCTGGATGCCAGTGTTACAAACGAAGTCATTCTATGACTTCGTTAAGGACAAGTATTCAATTGGTCAAATTGAAATGGTAAGTGATGAGTCTATCGACAAAGAACTTGCTGAATTGGACCACGAAGAATGATCAAAGCATACGAACTCTTGGATGAAGACGTTGAAGGAAATCAGTTAATTCGCTTGACTTCCAACGAGTATTCAGGTATAATTTATACTTACGGTAGAGTTCGTTTGCTTGAAGAAGAAGACCAACTGCGTGTTCAGTTTGAATATGACATTCAAGAGAATCCAGTTGGCGTTCTTGATCCAAGCAAGTTCAGAAATCACATTGGTGATATTCTGATTGATCTACTCGAAGAAAACTTATTAAAGAATAACATAGTATACACTGGCGGAACTGATGAGAATCGAACAACAAATTCTGAGTAATTTGATTCATGATGAGCACTATTGTCGTAAGGTCATTCCATTCCTAAAGCGTGAGTATTTTTCCGATCGTAAAGAATCGGTGATCATCACTGAGATCATCGACTTCTTTAACAAATACAATAAATCCCTAACACCTGAAATTCTAGCGATTGAAGTTTCAAACGCAAAAGGTGTTACCGACAAAGAAGTTGGCGACATTGGCGAGTACATCAAGACTTTGGTCAAGGCACCTGTAAACGAAGACTGGTTACTTACAAGCACTGAGAAGTTCTGTAAAGACCGAGCCGTTTATTTGGCTATCATGAACTCCATTAAGATCTTTGAGGGTAAAGATCCTACGCACGGACAAGACGCAATCCCTCACCTATTATCTGACGCACTTGCCGTATCTTTTGACAGCCATGTGGGTCACGACTACTTGGATGACTTCGCTCATCGCTATGACTTTTATCATCGCATTGAAGAGAAGATTCCATTCGACTTGGATATGTTCAACAAGATTACCAAGGGTGGTCTGAGCCGTAAGACTTTGAACATCGCACTGGCTGGTACTGGTGTTGGTAAGTCCTTGTTTATGTGTCACGTTGCAGCTGGCGCACTAACTGCAGGTCGTAACGTTCTCTACATTACTATGGAAATGTCAGAAGAACGTATCGCTGAACGTATTGACGCAAACCTTTTGAACTTGACTATGGATGAATTGAAGGTTGTCGACAAAGACATCTTTGAATCACGCATTGATAAACTGAAGAAAAAGACTCAAGGTAAACTAATCGTCAAAGAATATCCAACCGCTTCTGCTCATGCTGGTCACTTCCGTGCCTTGCTAGAAGAACTTAAACTCAAACGTGAATTTGTTCCAGATATCGTGTTTATAGATTATCTAAATATTTGTTCCTCTCAGAGGATGAAAGCTGGTGCGAATGTTAATTCATATACGTTTGTGAAGGCGATTGCTGAAGAGCTTCGTGGTTTGGCTGTTGAATATAATGTACCCATTGTTTCAGCCACACAAACTACCCGTTCTGGATATGGTAGTTCAGACCCAGGACTTGAAGATACTTCTGAATCGTTCGGTCTACCTGCGACAGCTGACTTTATGTTTGCTTTGGTTTCAAGTGAAGAACTAGAAAACCTGAATCAGATTATCGTCAAGCAGTTGAAGAACCGTTACAACGACCCGAATTACTATAAACGATTTGTGGTTGGTATTGATAGAAGTAAGATGAAATTATATGATGTTGAAGCATCTGCCCAAGAAGGCTTGGCTGACGCTGGACACGTCAAAGATGACAAACCATTATTTGATAAGAGTGGTTTTGGTTCCAGAATGCAGTCTGAGAATTTTAGCGGATTTAAGTTTTAAGGAGAAACGAAATGAGTATTGATGCTGGAAGAAATGTGAAGGTAGTTGTATTAGAAGCCCCAGAGGTTGTGCCTCGCCCAGATTTAGTTGGTACATGGTTGGATGAAACTCATTACCACACACTGGTTGAGTCTGACATGGATTTGTACTTGCCTGCAAAGTGCGCCACAGACTTATCTGATCCAGATTGCAACAAGCAATGTAGTGGTTGCGCAAAAGGTCTTGATGAACGTAACATCGTTTTCAAGTTCCGTAAGAACTACTTCAGCGATGAAATGACAAAGTCTGCTTACGAAGGTCTTCGTGACGCAGCTACTGAAACTCAGAACCGTGGTACTGCTGCTGGTCCACGTGGTGAGAAGCTACAAGGTCGCGACTGGGTTACAGCGTATCAATGGGATATTATTGAAGCCTTTAAGAAGGGTGCTGGTAACTTGTTGGGTGAAGACCCGATTGAAGCTATCCAAACTAAATATGCCGAAGGTCGTGACCAAGCGTCTAACCGTGCTCAAGTATGGCTCCGCGATTCGGTTGCAGATGCTGGGTTCCAATTTGATGATTGGGTTGAAACAACTCGCCGTAAACCTGCAGCTGACGCTTCAGCTGATGCAGCTTGGGTTGAAGATAACCTAATCTCCAAGACTACATATGCAAACCCAGTGAACTCTGGTATTGCTGGTTGGTACGATCGTTATCCACGTATCCCTTATGGTCGTGCAACTTCTTACACTGAGAAGCAATTCGATAAGTTCAAGAAGTCTTACCCATACCTTCAGCATCTGTCTAAAGCGTTCGCTGAATTGTTACCATGGCGTTATGGCAACCAGAAAGCTGCTGCGGATAAGATTGATCCACGCTTCTTGGTCCCAAATACTCCATTCAGTACAATTACTGTAAACCGTAACTTCAGAACTGCAGCCCACTATGACCCCGCAAATATGGATGATGGTTTCGCTAATATCTGCGTGTTTAGTAACTCTGATAATTATAGAGGTGCTTACTTGGTATTCCCCGAGATTGGTTATGCTGTTAACATTCGTCCAGGTGATTTACTGTTCGTTAATAACATGGCTGGTCTGCATGGTAATACTGAATTGATTCTGGATGACCCTAATGCTGAACGTATCTCTATCATTGCATTCTTCCACGAAGGTATGTTGACTCTTGGTTCTATGGAGTATGAAAATGCTCGTCGTAAGTTCGTTGATCACTGCAAGAACGATGTTAACAACCCTCATTATCGCCCACGCTTTAACGGTGTGTACGCTGGAATGTGGGAAAGCCAAGAGTGGTATGACTTCTGTAAGAAAGAAGTTGGCGAAGCAGAAACCTTGAAGATGCATCCAGAATCTAATGCTTCTTCACTAGATGAGTTCTTTGCCTAATGTGTGCCGTAATTGGAGCAGTTATTAAGAATCCTTCTCTGAAGGATTTTGAAGCCCTGAAGCGTGTGTTCGTCGAGTCTAAGATTCGTGGTATGCACGCAACAGGTATGTCATTCTTACCAAAGTGGACTGATGATATTGTTACAATTAAGGAAGCTATCCCAGCGGATCAGTTCGTTGAGAAGCATATGCATAACGACAACTTCAAAGAGTTCATTAACAAGGATGGTAACTTATATCTGATCGGTCACTGTCGTTACTCGACATCTGATTTGGAATATAACCAACCTATGGCCAATGCAGACAAATCAATTGTCCACAATGGTGTTATCACTCAAGAGCTTCCAGAACACTGGAAAGAGTTGTATGGTTATGACTGCGCAACAAAGAATGATTCTGAGTTAGTCCTTCATTCAAACGATCCTCTTGATGAGTTCAACAATATGTCCATGGCAGTTTGTACTCTCACGGCTTCTCCTAAAGAGTTGACTGTTTATCGCAATGGTAAGCGTCCATTATATTTGACTACTCTATCGAATGGTAGTATAATTACCTCTACAGCAGATATTGCCAAACGTGCTAATTTGTATTTTCCAAACATGGAAATTCCAATGGACACATATATCACGTTTGACTCAGCCTTAACTATGAGGATGCAACTTGTTAAAACAGGAAACAAGGATTTACAGAATGTACAACAAAAGTGATTTTACATATGGCATGGAGATAGAGTGGGGAGATGTTCCCCGCTCTTTTTCAATTCCAGAGAACCTTGGTTCTTGGGAATACTCCGAGCGTGACATTATCAACCTTCGTGCACCATACGCAAACGTGTGCGCCGATCCGTTGGGTGTTGAACCGCCGATGGGTGGCGAGATTAACACCAAGCCAACTAGAACTTGGCAAGACCAAGTTGATCGTTATTTTGAACTGAAAGATTTATTCAATGAACAAGGTCACGACCCAACTGTTGGTGTTACTGCTCATACCCATATTCATTGCCGTGTCCCAGGTCTTCGTGATGATATTGATGCACTGAAGCGTCTAACAAAATACATCAAAGAGAACCAAGCTGCAGCCATTGAACATGTATATGGCTTCTTTGAGCACAACCAGATGAAGGGTGCCAAAGGTTCTAAGATGTATCTGAAGTTTGATGGTGGTCGCCCAATGCCTGACTACATGAGCGATAACATTATCAACCTAGCAACTGACTTTGATTCATTTATCAAGATGCACGCCGCAGGTAAAGATGGTGTATCAATGGGTCGTCCATTCCGTTTCGCTATTAACATGTATGCGTTGAAGCATATTGACACGGTAGAGTTTCGCTTGTTCCGTGGCACGTTAGATCGTACTGAACTAGAATCATGCTTCCGTTTTGTTGAAGACTTCCTTGACGCAGCTTTGAACGATGGACCAAGTGTAAATGAACTTATCTCTGAACGTGGTTATAAGTTCCCACCAATGCAATGGGACTTGGCTCAGTTCATCGGTTGGGAAAAGACTAAGCACCCAGAAGAACGTGGTAAGAAAGTGAGAACATACGTTGAAGTTGAATAAGTGTACTCGTGACCAATTCATAAAAGCTATCTCTGATGATAAGGCTGACAAGTTTGCTAAGACTTTCGTGGCCAAAGCAGACATGCAGGAACAGTGGGATGATTGTATCGGTGCCTTCAACGAAGAAGGTGAACTGATGGCTGCTATCATTACCACTATCTCTAAGCGTAAACCTTTCGTTGCTAATCTACAGCTGCTTCATACCTTTGCTAAACACAGAGGTCAGGGAGCAGCCAAAGCATTATGTGAAGCATCACTGCGTCATGTTAAAAGTAAGCAAGCGTTATACTTCCGTGTATCGTCAGAACCAGAATCAGTTGGCTTCTACGAAAAGATTGGTTTCAAGTTCTGGGGTAAACAAAAGTCTGGTTGTCAGCTGAGTATTTTCCGAATTGACGGCGATACCTTCTTTGAGGGTGACTATGATTATACAGACCAGATGATCAACGGAGCGATCCATAAAAAGGGAAAAGGTGGGTGTGTAGAGGTATTTGACCTCACCGAAGCCCAGAAACCCCTGACTCTAGAAGGGTTTTGAGGGTATTTACTTTTATTCAAGAATATAGTATAATATATCTATAACTTGAAAAGGATTTATTATGATTCACACCACTAACTTCTATCTCTACGCTTGGTTGAAACCAGAACCATATACAGTAAATATGGGTAAGAAGGTTTCTCAGAAAACCTCTTATGTTTCATCAGCGTCATCTCAAGAGTTTTGGAATGATTTTGGTAATGCGAAACTACAACAATATTGTATTTTTGAATCTGATGATGAAGCCGTGGTCAGTGCGGCTGAATGGTGGGGTTTAGATTATGGTATGAAAGTTTTGGGTAGAGGTAAGTTCTACAACAAATATAACAACGCTCATCGTGGTGATCAATCATTAGTAACAGAAGAAATCAAACAGAAGATCGTTGACTTCTATGATGGTAAACTGAAGCCAGACGTTAATGTTGATACATTCTCTCTTGGTCGAAACATTATCGACAAAGTTGAGAACGGTTTTTACCCAATCGTACAATTTCCAGTATATAAGTTGGTTGAGATGCAACGCAACCAAGCACGTGCAATTGAACAGAACGTTGTTACTGAAGACCAGATTGTTCGAGCATATAATGATGACCCGAAACAAGTATTACGCGACATTACGCCAGCGACGTTAGTAAAGCGACCAGATGGTAGTCTTGAAATTGTTAACGGACATACCCGAATCGGCGCTGCTTCTAAGTGTCGTGGGTGGAACGAGATTCCTGTTTGTATTGTAGAAGAGTCTGAATTTGGTGATACAGAGAAAGATATTGCTACTAATATCTTGCTTGCTGGTAGTTATGCTAACCGTCGAAGCCCTGTCATCACTAAAGAAAATACTGATGAAGACCTTATGTTCCAGATGGAAAACTATTTGGTCATTCAGGAGATGGATGCATCCGTTGAAACTGCTCAACCATATATCCGCGAAGTTCTTACTGCGGAATTTACAAAGAGCGCAGGTTCTAAGCGAGCAGCATCGGGTATCGTCACTAAGATTTTTAATAAGTACGAGAAACAGAAGAACGAAATGTCAATTGCTAAGAACATGATTGTTTATAGCGACGCTGAACTTCGTACATACTGTTATCAGAAATATGAGAAACACGGCATCGCCGCTGTTCACTCAACTATGAGTAGCATGGCTCACTTTGACCCACTTGGTTTTATTTTCCACCACGCGAGTCACATGAATACTCTTCCAAAGAAACTCGCTATTGTTCTTCACTCCAGGACAAAAGATGAATATGTAAAAGGACAAGCAGCTGGTAAAGTTGCAGCGATGCAAAAGGTCATTGATGGTTATAAATTACCTATCACGATTGATGTCCTGCCAGCATTTGAAGAATAATGGATTACAGACTAAAAGAAAACAGAAGAGAAGCCTTCATCCGCTGGTACGCATGGTCAATGAGATATGATGACTGTGACCCAGCGGTTTGGGCTACAAACTATCTTCATAAGCGTTATGAACATAATGATGAAGAACGTATTTGGTTCGCTTGGTTGTATGGTAACACATATCAACTGCCAACTGCATGGGTTCTTAAGAACGAATTCCCTGACTACGAACTCGCCACGGTAGATCGTATCACTCAATGGAATACAACCAACTACAAAAGACTCCGTTACCAGACTGATACGAAATGGAATAAGGGTCATCTACCAGCAATGTTTGAATCGTATCAAAACTTTATTGGAAAGAAGACTCAACGTGAAACACTCGAATCGTACTACGTCGGTGATGCTAAAGAAAACTTTGATGCTCTGTGGAGCGTTCTTAAGTCACGGCTTCATAAGTTTGGTCGTTATTCTACTTGGTTCTATATGCAGCATCTTAAGCACACTGCTGGTATTAACATTGAGCCTTCTTCTCTTATGTTGGATGATTATGATGGTTCCCGTTCTCATCGTAATGGATTACTTTTTGCCGCTGGGCGTGATAACGATGTTGATCGAAAACTCACTGGAAGCGAGTATGGAGACCTTGAAGCGTTTGGCGAGGGAATCAGGGTTGAAATGCTAGACAGGTTTCCTGAACTAGCAAACCAGATTGACTTCTTCACTATGGAAACCTGCCTTTGCTCTTTCAAGAAAATCTTTAGAGCAAAGCATGGTCGCTATCTTGGTTACTACTTAGACCGTCAAGCCGAGGAGATTATCAAAGCTGAAGGTGATGGCTGGTATGGTATTGATTGGGATGTTATGTGGCAAGCAAGAAACGAAACCATTGACCTTCGCTTAGACCACAAGAATGGAATTGACAAAGAAAAGTTTACTTACTTCCTGAACTCAGGTAAAATAGATAACTTAGAGTGGATGTTTGAAGATGAAGAGAAACCCTTAATGGGATTGGAGATGTTTACATGAACCCTGATGATGAATTAGAACAATCAATTTTAACTATTGGAATGTCTGGCACTGGTATTACTAGCATACAACCAAACAGTTGGTCAGCTGCAAACGTTGTATCAGCTGCTACACCCCTACCAAAGATTACACGCACGGTAGATGAGATTATGGATGAGCACAGCCTCAACCGTATCGCTGTTGATCATAAAGTAACTGCTCAAGAGCTATTGAAGCTACAAGAGGTTGCCCCTGATTATGCCTCTGAGATTAAAGAGAACATCGCCAAGAACCTAGCACGTGATATTGCCAAGAAGGTTATGTTCAAAAAGAAACACGATAAGGATGCTGACGTTCATCACTTCATCGGTCGTGTTTGGGTATTCACTGATGAAGAATTGAAAGAGTTACTGAATAATGTTCATTGATAAAATTAAAGCGAATGATGAAGTCACCATTCAACTTATTAGAGCGGAGAAAAAAGTGAGAAAACTTATTGCTGTTGGTGGTAGCCCAGGAACTGGCAAGACCACGTTGTTCCGTAAGTATATGGAAAGTAAAGTATTCCAACCAGTTGAACCAGCCAAGCTAGTTTCAGCCATGTATAATACTGAGCGTGATCTATACATCCTTGGTAAGTATGAAGAAGGCGAAGTGTTCGCTGGAACCGACCGTCTTTCTATGGCAGTTCAGCCAGCAATGCAGGAGTGGATCGCTTCCCATAACTGTAACGTTCTATTTGAAGGTGACCGTATCTTCAATCAGTCTTTCCTAGAGTTCGCCATGGGTCTCCCAGATACCGAGCTTCATATCGTATTCCTGAACGCACCTAAGACAGTTCTCGAACAGCGATACAAGGATCGTGGTTCTGATCAGTCCGAGCAATTCCTAAGAGGTCGCGAAACTAAATATAGTAACCTGTTATCAAATTTTGACTTGATGCCTTATATTACTGAGTTTGCAAATACTAACTTAGAGGAACAAGCGAAAGTCTTAGCCTTCCTAGAAGGACAATTAGGGTAAGGTTTAGACTTTCTAGGAGGTCAAATGAATTTCCTAGAACAATCTAACTTTGACTGGATGGAGATGCTCAACTTCACTGAGCGTCCATTCCGAGCTAAACTCAACCCATCAAAAATATGGAGAGACCTAGACGAGTATGAAAATAACTCCGTCGGTCTCTCCAACTACTTTAAGAAGTGGAGAACTAAAGTAGAGTTCAGACAACCTCTGAAGAAATCGTGGTCAAAATACGTTGCTGTCGGTGGCGAGTATTCCCCAGATGACCGTCAATGTTGTATCCAGATATATTCTTTTGACTTCGATAAACATAAATTTGAAGTCAAGACTTGGAACAAATTCAAGTACCGTGTCATACAAACCTTAATGCATGAGATGATCCACTTCATGCAGTACGATCGTCGCAATGACGAGTACAGTAATTATGTCCTGCCGCACAAGAAGGTTGGACACTCTCTAAAAGACGCTGAACGTTCATACCTATCTGAGTTTGATGAGATACAAGCATACGCTCATTGTGTCTATCTAGACTTTAAAATGAACAGACCAAACGTTTCATTAGAAACTTTATTGGCCAGAGTCAATAACAAACGAGACTCTTCAACGCTACATTATATCCTTAAGACCTTTGATTACGATTTTAAAAACAATTATGCCATACCAAAACTAATGCAGCATATTGTTAAGTGGGATAGGAAATATAAACTAAATAGTCAGTATGTCAATAAGGGATAGTAATGGCTAAACTGGCTGTAAAAGATTTTAAAGGTAAGCACGGCGAAACACGTATCATTGCCCTGCTTGAAAAACTGATTGAAGGTGTAAAATCTCCGTTTACCACTGCGGACGGTAAACAACAACCATTCAACCGAATCTCTTATCCAGACCCACGTACTGGTAAACTAGTTTCTAAGAACGCACTTGACTTGGCAGACTCTGCTGACATCGCCAACGTTATTCGAGCAGGTTCAGTTTCATTTAAACAAATAAACTTAACGTATGAACGAAACGGTCAAGTTTCTGCTCTAGTACCTCTGAGTGATATCATGAAGACAGAAGACTTCGGTGGTAAGAGCAACCGTGGTGATATGGCTGAGATTATCTTTAGTGCAGCTATTGCTTGCCGATTCTTAAATAAGAACCAAGCTGTTATTGATAGTGACGTATTGGATATGATCAAACGTCTTAACGATACTGACACAAGACAGGTTATTGGTCCACTAAAATCGCCAAACAAAGAACCAAAAGTTGTTGATGATTTGTACTGGGAAGTAAACTCTGCGCTTATTAACATTAAAGCGTTGAAGAACCCTCGACATATCAAGAACTTGAAAAGTATTATCAACTCCAGCGTTAAGTACGCCAACTCAACTACTGTTGCTGCAAACGCAAAAGTTGTTTATGAAAACAGCTTATATAACAGGATAGAAGTAAAAGCAATTGGTGTAGTTGCACAGAATGACACCAAGGTTGACGTTTACGTTGAAATTGATAATAAGAAAGTTAATATCAACGTTTCGCTAAAAGCAGCTGGCGCAAAACAATTTGGCCAAGTTGGTGGTGGTGGTTTAGATAAACAAAAAGACCTTTGGGAAACTCTCTTAGATTTAAAAGTCTCGCCAGCTCTAGAAAAGAAATATTACACGGTTCTGAAATCAGACGGATTAATTGCAGCAAATACTGAGGTGTACAAAGGTATGGTTGCTGAGTTCAACCGCAAGATGACTTCTAACCAAGAGGCAGTTTACAATAGCCTTGCTGATGGTCTAATGTATTTTGGAACAAGGAATGATCCAACAGTGGATATGGTATCATTAAGCAACAAAGAGGCTATGATTTATAAGTTTGGTAACTTATCTCAAGCTCTAAGGCTAAAGAACCGAGAACTAAAAGCAGTTTTTGTTTCTAATAAAAGTAAACCAGAAGTGAGATTTCAAGACGTGAAAACAGGTTCTATCTTATTCACCGTTAGACTAAAGGGTGAAACAAAGAACAACTATGTTCGCCACTATATTGAAAAGGGTAAGATGATGACCGAACTAGTTGGTTTGGTCGCAGCCTAAATATAAAGATATATTGATGGATCAAAAGGAATTCTAATGTTAAATTTTAAAAGTTTCTTAAAGGAATCGCTTCTTCAAGAAGAGTTGCTCCTAGAAGCTAATCATACTAAAGATGTTGAAAACGACGACAAGGGTAAAATGCACGAACTACTTCTAGCGAAGTATCTTCACCCTGATTCAACTCTTCCAGAACATCACCGCTCAGAGTCTGAGAACGAAGACCACGCTGGTACTCCAACTCAAGTTCACGATCGTCTTAAGAAAAAGATGGGTGACGCTGCATACTCTCAGATCGACGAACACGCAAAACAAACTGCTAAATCTATTCACGCTCACCTGAAGTCAGCTGGACACGTTGGTGAAGGTCAACACATCGGGCGAGTATTCTGGACATCAAACGCTGATAAGCCAGGAAAGCCAGGAGACCACGAAAAGACTACTGGTGTTAAAGACGTAAACTCCAACGCTGACGTTATTGTTCGTGTCCACGATAAAGACGGTAAGACTGTTGGTCACGTTGGTGTATCTGCCAAGTATGGTTCACATAAACCAAACTATCGCAATCCTGGTCTAGATTCTATGGAGAAGACTGCTGGTCTTCAAAAGGGTTCTTTAAAGAAGCTATCCGACAACCACCATGCGCATATGGAAGAACTTGGTTACAATGGTCCAGCGACTCAACGTCACATTCAATACAAAATTGATAAGATGGGTATTGATAAGGCTCGTGCTGAACACTCTAAGTTTGAAGGTTTGTTGGCAAAGGGTAAGACCCTAAGTTCAAAGAATAAAGTCACACACGAACATCTTGCAAAATACATTTCTGCGCATGACGCATTAAAGCCTACTGAACAAGCAGCGTTTGAACAGAAAGCTCAGACAAGAGCAGCGACTGCCGAGGTATCAGCGCTGCACGCTAAACGTGCCATGGCTAAACACTTCTCTGAAAGTATGGCTAAGAAGTCTGATGATGAGTTACGTGATATTGTTCGTCAACACGTATCCGCACCAACTCATATCCCGCATATCGTTGCTCACTCCAAAGTAAAAGATAGTGGTGATGCTGAATCGCACGTTGTTCCATCACACAGTATTGCGGATGATCACTTAGCCAACTTTGATAAGCTACACGTTGTACACAATGGCGGTATCTCTACTGTGATCAAAGGTGTCCATAAGAAGACTGGTAAAGTAACAAACGTTGGTTCTTTCACCATGAAGGGTTCTTCTGGTCCACACAAAGGTGTCGCTGGCACATTCTCATTGAGCTAATATGATCAATTTTCTAAATTTCTTATTAGAAGCTGAAGAGGAAGGTGCTAAACTAAAGCACATTCACCACGCTGAAGACCGTCCACTTCTACACGGAGAAGATGGCTTTGAACACGCTTATGGTGCTCTTCAAGCAGCGCACCATCACACTGTACAAGGGCTTCAGTCTCATAAGATGACAATGAAGTATGATGGTTCTCCATCAGTTGTGTTTGGTCACCACCCTGAGAACGGTAAGTTCTTTGTGGCATCTAAGTCAGCGTTCAATAAGAACCCAAAGATTAACTACACTCCAGAAGATGTAGATGCTAACCACGGACATGCTCCTGGTCTAGCCGATAAGCTAAAGTCTGCTCTTAAGCACTTCCCTAAAGTTTCTCCAAAGTCTGGTGTATATCAAGGCGACTTGATGTTTACTCACGATGACTTAAAGAAGAAAGGTGATAAGGTTTCGTTCACACCTAACACTATCACTTATACAGCCAAGGGTGATAAGGCTGAAGCTATTAAGAAGTCTAAGATTGGTGTAGTTGTTCATACCAAATACGAAGGTGATAAACTAAGCAGCATGTCTGCTCACCATAACGTTTCCGGAAGTGATTTCGGTCAACACCCAGACGTATTCCATCACACTGCTGATTATGATGCTTCTGGGGCTCACTATTCTAAGCAGTCTCAAGATTCGTTTAACAAACATATGTCCGCTGCTCGTGCTATCCACGCTGAGCATAAGGGAAAGATGTACAAAGCTACATCTATGCACCATGGAGACGGTGGACATCTAGCCACATACATCAACCAAACTGTGCGCGAAGGTACTACACCAGACGCTGAAGGTTTGAAGACTCATATCGCTGGTAAGTATGAGAAGATGGTTTCTAAGCTAAAGACTGAAAAAGCTCAGAACGCTAAACTGGATGAACTAAAAGGTCACTTGGATCATATCAAGAAGAACCAAGGTCACTACGATAACCTATTGAAGATGCACGGTCACCTTCAGTCTGCCAAGAACGAACTTGTTAAGTCTCTAGAATCTAACGAAGGTTCTTACGAACACGCTATCAATGGCGAGGCTTCTAAACCTGAAGGCTTCGTTTATAACCATACACATAATGGTGTTACAGAACCCACTAAGCTGGTCAACCGTGCAGAGTTTGCCCGTCAAAACTTATTGAAGGCTCGTACTCCTTCAAAAGAAGCTGTTGAGAAGCATGGCGTTCTAGCCTTTGGTCGTATGAACCCGCCAACTGTTGGTCATGAACAAGTTATCAACAAAGTCAAAGAAGTAGCCAAAGCTCACAACGGTGATCATAAGGTTGTTCTATCACATAGCCATGATGAAAAGAAAAACCCTTTACCTGCTGATGTTAAAGTAACACACGCTCGTAATGCTTTCCCAGGAACAAACATTGAAGCTGCTTCTAAAGAGAAGCCAACTATTCTTCACCATGCTGCTGACATGTACGCTAAAGGTACTCGTCACTTACACGTTGTGGCTGGTTCTGATCGTACAGAAGAATACGAAAAGTTACTGAATAAGTATAACGACGGTTCTGAACATAAACACGGCGCATACAAGTTCAAGTCAATCACAGTTCACTCGTCTGGTGAACGTGACCCAGACGCTGAGGGTACTGCTGGAGTATCAGGTACTAAGATGCGCGAATTAGCAGCTGCTGGAAAACAAAAAGAGTTCCACGCTGGTTTACCAACACACATGAAAGACTTACACAAGTCTGCTCTTTATAATGATTTAAGAAAACATATGGGGGCAAAATGATTTCGTTTAAAGACTACCTAGAAGAAAAGAAAAAAGATCCATGCTGGACTGGTTATGAAGCCATCGGTATGAAAGAAAAGAACGGTAAGAAAGTTCCAAACTGCGTTCCAGTTAAAGAAGAAAACGAACTGGATGAAGCAGCAACTGCAGACGGCAAAGGTCATAAGTCTGCAACTGGTGGTCTTACTCAAAAGGGTCGCGATGCTTACAATCGCGAACACGGTAGCAACCTAAAGGCACCTGTAACTACTCCACCTTCTAAACTAAAGAAGGGCAGCAAAGCTGCTAACCGTCGCAAGTCTTTCTGTGCACGTATGTCTGGCGTAGATGGTCCAATGAAGAAACCAAATGGCGAACCTACTCGAAAGGCTCTTGCCTTAAGAAAGTGGAACTGCTGATACGCTAAATAATACTGTTACTAATTATTGATGGATTAAATGAAGAACTATAAAGAACTCCTAAGCGAGCTACCATCCAAGTCCGTGGTTTTCACATGCGGAAGATTCAATCCCCCTAACGTGGGTCATGAGCTTGAGATCAAGGTAGTCCGTAAATTAGCGAGTCAGCGCAAAGCTGATCACTTCATTTTTGTATCTTCGGTACAAGACGCTAAAAAGAATCCATTAGAAATTAGTAAAAAGATGCAGTATTTGGGAAGTCTATTCCCAAATACAAAATTCGTACATAAAGAGATAGATGCTATCGGCTCTGTCCTTAAAAAGTACAAGAGTGTTACTTTAGTGACCCCAACTGATAACGTTGAATACTATAAGAAAGCGTTGAAGAAAGTTGGTATCACTGATGTTGAGATTGTTAAGGCTGGAGATACTTGCCCCGATGAAGACGATAAGCTATTGAAGTTGGCATCAAAGGGTGAATTTGTATCGTTTAAAAACAGTCTACCAACAACAGTCAGAGAATTAGACGGTAAGCGTCTAATGAATGATATTCGTATTGGCTTGAACCTTGAGCCAATCAGAGAACAAATTAACTTGGTTAAGGACGACCTGCGTGAACAGTATTTCCGTGGTGAGATTTTTAACGAAGGTGATATCGTTGAAAGCGATAATACAGTATATAAAATTATCAAACGTGGCTCTAATCATTTGCTGTTACAGAATGAAGCTGGTTTAAAAGTGAGTAAATGGATTCAAGACGTACAACTAACCGAAAGAGAATTTATGTTAGACGAAAAACTATTACAAGAAGCTGATGCTGCTGCAGCCACTGGTTTGGCCACTGGTAACAAAGAAGCTAAGAAAGCACAAGCTGATACAGAGAAGATGAAACTTGCTCTTGATCAAGCCAAGGAAAAAGAAGACCTAGCCAAGCAACAAGAACGTGAGCGCCAGAATCTTAAGAACATCCCAGAAGAATGCGGTTGCAAAGATTCTCCAGTTGTTGATAAGTCTAAGAAGTATAACATCGCTAAGTCTATCATGAGTCTAAGTGACTTCCGTAAGTCTACTGGTCAAATGACTAAAGATGAGACTGAGATTGCTGATAAAGTAAAAGATGGTCTAGTTGGTAACTCTCACTTACATACTGACCACAGTATGCGTCACCGTAAAGTAAAGTATCACTTGGGTGAAGGTAACGGCTACGATGATAACCGTACTGGATTTGCTAAGAAGCCTCGCGAAGACGATGAGTACCACAACGAACCAAAACCAAAGTTCAAAGCTAAGTCTCTGTTAGATCGTCCACACACTGTTCACATTGACGGTAAGCCATGGAAGAAGTTCGACAACGGTCACCAAGCCCAAGCTGCCGCTAAGACACTACGTGCTAAAGGTAAGAAAGCTAATGCTATCGCTCACTTCAGAGAAGAA
>JACCDY010446203.1_pt1 | contig 41082 bp, 40 predicted proteins | sample 7446391 | NCBI WGS metagenome assembly JACCDY01 (sample SAMN15323451, study PRJNA562643) | freshwater metagenome | isolation source: river surface water | place: USA:Blue River Watershed | collected 2017-08-18
ACCCTCAGTCACAGATTCAGAGGTGAAAAGACGAAGTTTGCTCATAATGGCTCAAGTATATCCCGAGCCCAAGACATGCTGGTCAGTTATTTGCTGAGGGCAGAACTCAGTAGGTCCAAAAGCTCATGGGCAACCAAGGTTTTACTTCCAGCGGCTTTTGTCGCTCCCCCGGTTTTGCTCAGAATTATTGCTGAATTTTCGTTGCTACCGAAAACCTTTCCGTCGCTGACATCATTGGCCACGATAAAGTCGCAACCTTTTTCGCTTAGCTTTCTTGCGGCCAGTTCGGTAAGTGCCGTTTCTGAACCGGCGGTCTCTGCCGCAAATCCAACGATTAGAGCCGTGTGTGAGCTGTCAACAGCTAGCTTGAGTACATCTGGATTTTGAACCAGCTCTAGATTTAGGCGATCCCCCACCAGGCTCTTTTTGATCTTTGAGTCAAATGGTTCAGCGAGCCTAAAGTCAGAAACTGCGGCTGCCATAACCAGAACATCGCAGGCCGGCAATTGCTCAAGAACGGCATTTTGCAACTCTGCGGCAGATTGAACCTGAATTACTTGGCTAAAACCGGTTGGAATCCCGGTTATGTTTGCGGCAATTAGGGTGACCTGGGCGCCTCTTTGTGACGCAGCCGTAGCAATAGCTAGACCCTGTTTTCCGCTCGAATGATTGCCAATGAATCGCACCGGGTCAATCGGTTCTTGCGTACCGCCAGCCGTTATCAAAAACTTTTTGCCGGCTAGGTCTTGATTTGATACAGCGGTAAGGGCAAAATCAACAATCTCATTTGGTTCAGGAAGTCGGCCCGGGCCAGAGTCCTGCCCGGTGAGTCGGCCAGCTGCGGGTTCCAATACCCAAACATCACGATTCTTAAGGGTCTCGATGTTTGCCACGGTAGCTGGGTGTTGCCACATTTCCGTGTGCATGGCTGGTGCAATCACCACCGGAGCCTTGGTCGCCAAAAGTGTGTTGCCGAGCAGGTCATCGGCTTGGCCTGATGCGTACCGTGCCAAAAAGGCTGCGGTTGCCGGTGCCACGATAACTAAATCAGCCTCTTGGGCTAAAGCAATGTGCTTAACGTCAGCAACATCGGTGTAGAGATCTGGATCAACAGAGTTGTGTGACAAAGCCTCTAGCGTGGTTGCGCCGATGAAGCGCAAGGCATTCTGCGTTGGAATTACCTTTACGGAGTGACCAGCTTCGGTGAGAAGCCTAATGATGCCGGTAGCTTTATAGGCCGCAATGCCGCCGGTGATACCAACGATTACGCGCATTGCAGGTTCCAGCCGCTATTACTCAGCGGTGTGCTTGGCCAACTTGTTCTGGTCGATCTCGTGCATCGCGATGGTCAGCGGCTTTTCGTCAACAGTTGCGTCAACCAATGGGCCAACGTTGTTGAACAGGCTTCCCTCGTGCAGAGCTGAGTAGTAGTCGTTAATCTGGCGAGCACGCTTTGATGCAAAGATAACAAGTTCGTATTTTGAGTCAACCTTGTTTAGTAGGTTGTCAATTGCAGGAGAAACGATTCCTTCTAGCTTTTCAGACATGATTCAACTTTCTGTTGTCTTTAGCGTGGAGTGTGCGATTGATTAATCGCTAAGCCTGTATCAAGTCTACGACTTCAGAGGCACATCTGGCCACCTCATCGTTGATAACTACGTAGTCAAACTCAGACTGAGCGGCCAATTCTTCACGAGCTGTAACCAGGCGCTGAGCCTGCTCCTCTGCCGATTCCGTGCCTCGTCCGGTCAGGCGTCGAACCAATTCCTCCCAGCTCGGAGGGGCTATGAAAATTAGTTTTGCGTCGGGCATGGCGGCCTTGACCTGTCGGGCACCCTGAATGTCGATTTCGAGAATGATTTGTTCGTTACGCGCTAGCGCATCAAGAATCGGTTGCTTTGGTGTGCCGTATTTGTTGGTTCCGTGCACTGTCGCATACTCCAACATGTCACCGGCTTCGATCAGCTGATCAAAATTTTCGTGAGTTAGAAAAAAGTAGTTCTCGCCATCGACTTCGCCTGGTCTCGGCTGCCTGGTCGTTGCGGACACCGAAAGTTTTATCTCAGGGTGATGGGCAAGAATGTGAGCGACAACCGTGCCTTTGCCAACGGCGGTGGGTCCGGCAATCACAGTAAGGCGGCTAGACATTTGTCTCCAGCCCCACTGCAAGTTCGCTGTTGGCAACCTGGATTGCCTTACTCATACCAATTGGGCCGGCCGAAAGTACGCTGCGCGACACAGAATGGATCACCTGGTCGGCGGCCTTTCCGAATAGCTGCCGGGTTGCAGACAACTCAGCACCCTGAGCACCAAAACCAGGCGCAAGAATCGGGGTTGCGGCAGTAGCCTGACCTTCAACAACAACGCCTAGGCCCATGCTTTGAAGGTTCAGAGTAGCCCCGATGACAGCGCCGAATGAGCCGAGTTTTCGGCCAGCTTCAGCGGTAACCCGGTTTATCTCGCTCAAACCCTCCCAAATTTGGGAAGCAATAGTTTTCCCGCCTACAGTCGCACGCTGAAGTGCCGCGCCTTCAGGGTTAGATGTAGCAGAGAGAACAATCAAACCCTTGCCTCGCTCAAGACACTCAGCCATCCCGGGCTTTAAAGAATCGAATCCAAGATAAGGAGAGACAGTAAGGGCGTCGCATACAAACGGCGCAGATTTGCCAAGCCAAGCGTCATAGTAAGCATCCATCGTGGTGCCAATGTCACCGCGTTTAGCGTCCATGATGACCACTAAATCGGTGTTCAAAGCTGCCTGCGCCAGCTCTTCGAGCACTGCAAAACCGGCTGACCCGTGGCGCTCAAAGAAGGAAACCTGCGGCTTGATAATGCCCACGTTGCCGACTGCGGAATCTAGAGCTCGCTTGGTGAACTCTCGAAGCCCCTTGACGTCATCGGTCAAACCCCAGTCATCAAGTAATGCGGCATGTGGATCTATGCCAACACACAACTGACCGTGGCTATTGAAAGCCGTCTCGAGTTTCGAGCCGAAACTAGTTGGCAAGTGCCACCGCCCGGTCGATTGCGTGATCCTGAAGTGACTTGACGCTGAACGGGCCAGCAATCACTGCTTCGAACGAACCGATTGCAGCACTCAACTGGGCGATTGTTGTGAAAATCGCTTTGTCGGCTGCAGTCGTTGCCGCGCGGATCTCGTAGCCGTCCTTGCGGGCGCTTGAACCTGAAGGAGTGTTTACCACTACGTCCACCTGACCGGCAGTGATTAGCTCGACAATGCTCGGGCCATCGGCGACCGCTGCGTCATCGGTGTGCTTTCTGACAACCTGTGCCTGAATACCGTGTCTTGCCAAAATGGCCGCAGTGCCGCTGGTAGCCAGAATCTTGTAGCCAAGTTGCTCCAGTCGGCGGACCGGAAGGACCACCTGAGGCTTGTCACGGTCGGCAACCGAGATGAAGATGCTGCCAGAGGTCGGTAGAGCGCTGCCGGCCCCAGCCTGGCTCTTTGCGAATGCTTTCGGGAAGTCAACGTCAATTCCCATGACCTCACCGGTTGAGCGCATTTCTGGCCCTAGCAATGAGTCCACAAATCGACCATCCTTGGTTGCAAAACGCTTGAATGGCAGAACTGCTTCCTTGACTGAGATTGGTGATCCCGCTGGAATGTAGGTGCCGTCTGCTTCTGGAAGGTGACCTTCAGCGACAAGCTCCTTGATGGTCTTGCCGACCATTACAAGAGATGCTGCCTTAGCCAAAGTGATGCCAAGCGCCTTAGAAACAAATGGAACGGTGCGTGATGCACGCGGGTTTGCCTCAAGAACGTACAGGACGTCTGCTGCCAGAGCGAACTGCACATTGAGCAAGCCGCGTACGCCGATTCCCTGAGCGATTTTCAGGGTAGCCTCGCGCACTCGCGCAATCTGAGCATCACTTAGAGTTACCGGAGGCAGTGTGCAACTTGAGTCGCCCGAGTGGATACCAGCCTCTTCAATGTGCTCCATGACACCACCGACGTAAAGGTCTTCGCCGTCGAACAGAGCATCGATGTCAATTTCGATGGCAAAGTCTAGGAAGCGATCAACCAAAAGCGGGTGGTCTGGTCCAACGATGGCCTGGTCCTTAATTCTGTCGAAGTAATCTCTCACGCCAGCCTGGTCGTAAATGATTTCCATACCGCGACCGCCAAGGACGAAGGATGGGCGGACCAGAACCGGGTAACCAATTCGCGCTGCGATAACTTCGGCCTCGGCCAAGTTCAATGCAGTTCCATTTGGTGGCGCAAGCAGGTCTCCGTCTTCGAGAATCTTCGAGAACAGACCGCGCTCTTCGGCTAGGTCGATGGCCGAAGGTGAGGTTCCAAGAATAGGAATTCCAGCAGCCTCAAGTCCCTTTGCAAGTCCGAGGGCTGTCTGGCCACCGAGCTGTACTACAACACCCACCAATTCGCCGCTCTGCTGCTCAGCATGAATAACCTCGAGGACGTCCTCAAGAGTTAGTGGCTCAAAGTAGAGACGATCCGAAGTGTCGTAGTCAGTTGAAACGGTCTCAGGGTTGCAGTTGATCATGATGGTTTCGTAACCAGCGTCTGATAGTGCAAAAGAAGCGTGCACGCAGCTGTAGTCAAACTCAACGCCCTGACCAATTCGGTTTGGACCGGATCCTAGAATCACGACCTTCTTGCGGTCCGAAGGAACCACCTCGGTCTCTTCCTCATAGGTGCTGTAGTGGTAAGGAGTCAGTGCCGGGAACTCACCGGCACATGTGTCAACGGTTTTGAAGACCGGACGAAGTCCGAGGCTGTGTCGCATGCTGCGAACCTCAGATTCACTGATGCCTCGCAACGACGCAATCTGAATGTCGCTGAACCCGTGGTCCTTGGCGTGGCGAATGACGCCCTCATCTAGGCTCGGTGCGCCAGCGATTGAGTCAGCAACCTCGTTGATTAGAACAATTTGGTCGATGAACCAAGGGTCCATCTTGGTTGACTCAAATACCTGTTCCGGTGTCGCACCAGCGCGAAGAGCCTGCTGCAACAACACGATGCGACCATCGGTTGGTGTTTTGATTGCCTCGAGCAGTTCGTCTACGTTACCGAGCGGACCATCCCAGTGGAATGACGAACCACGGCGTTCAAGGCTGCGCAGGGCCTTCTGCAGTGCCTGGCTGTAGTTGCGGCCGATTGCCATGGCCTCTCCAACCGACTTCATAGTCGTGGTCAGAGTTGCATTGGCTGCAGGGAACTTCTCAAACGCAAAACGAGGAACCTTGACGACGATGTAGTCCAGTGTCGGCTCGAAGCTTGCTGGAGTTACCTTGGTGATGTCGTTAGGGATTTCGTCAAGGGTGTAACCCACGGCCAACTTGGCAGCAATTTTGGCAATTGGGAATCCGGTTGCCTTAGAAGCCAAAGCCGATGAACGAGAGACTCTTGGGTTCATTTCAATAACAACCACGCGACCGTTCGATGGGTCGACAGCAAACTGAATGTTGCAACCACCGGTATCTACTCCAACGGCACGGATGATGTCGATCGAAATGTCGCGGAGGTTCTGATACTCACGGTCTGTAAGGGTTAGAGCCGGTGCAACGGTAATTGAATCACCGGTGTGAACACCTACAGGGTCAACGTTTTCGATTGAACAAACCACAACGCAGTTGTCGTTGGTGTCACGCATGAGTTCAAGCTCGTACTCTTTCCAGCCAAGAATCGACTCGGATAGAAGTACCTGACCTACTGGGCTGGCCTGAAGACCCGAGCCACAAATACGGCGCAGCTCTTCTTCATCGTGTGCAAATCCTGAACCCAATCCACCCATGGTGAAAGATGGCTGAACCATCAGTGGGTAGCCAAGTTCTCCGACGGCCTCGAGGCATTCGTCGAGGGTTGAGCAAATTACCGATTTTGCAACGTCGGCACCAGCATCCAGTACTAGCTGCTTGAAAATCTGGCGGTCTTCACCCTTCTTGATGGCGTCAACCTTGGCACCGATAAGTTCAACGTTGTACTTCTCAAGAATGCCTAGCTCGTGAAGTGCCATTGCGGCATTTAGCGCGGTCTGGCCACCAAGGGTTGGCAGAATCGCATCTGGTTTCTCTTTGGCAATAATTGCCTCGATTACCTCTGGGGTGATTGGCTCAATGTAGGTTGCATCGGCAAAATCTGGGTCGGTCATGATGGTTGCCGGGTTTGAGTTAACCAAGATCACTCGAATGCCCTCTTCGCGAAGAACACGGCATGCCTGAGTACCCGAGTAGTCAAACTCACAGGCCTGACCGATGACAATCGGGCCCGAGCCGATTACGAGAACGCTATTGATGTCTGAACGCTTTGGCATTATTTGGCCACCTTGTTGGTCTTGATTAGGTCGACCAAGCGGTCGAATAGGTAGTTTGAATCGTGTGGTCCGGCAGCAGCCTCTGGGTGATACTGGACCGAGAAGGCTGGGATGTCGAGGCACTCTAGGCCCTCGACGCAGTCGTCATTTAGAGAAACGTGGCTGACGGTAACTCGACCGAAACCAGCTGGGCTTTCAACCTCTGGCCCGCCTTCAACCTTTACGGCAAATCCGTGGTTGTGTGCGGTTACTTCAACTCGGCCAGTCTTGCGGTCAAGCACTGGCTGGTTGATTCCGCGGTGACCGAACGGAAGCTTATAAGTTTCAAAACCAAGGGCACGACCCAAGAGCTGGTTGCCGAAGCAAATTCCAAAGAATGGGATTTTCTGGCTCAAGATCTCGCGCAGCACTGAAACCTGACCCTCAGCAGCTTCTGGGTCGCCAGGGCCGTTCGAGTAGAAGACTGCATCCGGGTTAGCTGCCAACAAGGTTGGAGCATCAACACGAGCTGGGAAAACCACTACCTCGAGACCGCGGGCACACATGTGCTCAATCGTTGAACGCTTGATACCGAGGTCAAGAATCGCAACCCGGCCGATCTTCTCTCCTTCAGCGGCAACTGTGTAGGAGTCAGCGGTGGTAACGACATCGCTGAGCGAAAGGCCCTTCATCTTGGCCGCACCATTAACCTGAGAAACAAGATCCTCTAGCGGAGCTTTAGCGGCCTCTCCCGAGAAGATACCGGCGCGCATCGAACCGCGTGAACGTAGATGGCGGGTCAGGGCGCGGGTGTCGATACCTGCGATGCCAACCACGCCGTATTTCTCCAACTCGGTTGGCAGCGAGTTTTCAGATCTGAAGTTCGAAACAATACGGCTCGGGTCGCGGACCACGTAGCCGGCAACCCAAACCTTTGACGACTCCTCGTCTCGGGCGTTGACTCCGGTATTTCCGATGTGCGGTGCTGTCTGAACAACAATCTGACCAGCATATGAAGGATCGGTTAGGGTCTCCTGATATCCGGTCATGCCGGTTGCGAAAACGGCCTCACCGAGAGTGGTTCCGGTAGCCCCGTATGGCTGGCCGCGGAATACACGACCGTCTTCTAGGACAAGTACTGCTTGGTTCATTTGGATGCCTCTCTGGTGGTGATTTTTGAGATTGCCTCGAGCAATGCTGCGCGACCGGTTGAGTCAACTGCGCGCAGGTGCGTCGAAAGTTTATAGGTGTCCTGGGTCCAGTTCACGGTGATCAAGCCATCTGCTTCAACTACTCGGTCGATGACGGCTTGATTTGTCGATACGGAATCAATCTGTGCTTTATCAAGAGCAAGTGGTCGCTCCCCCTTGCGAACAATCAAAAGACCCTCGTTGAAAACTAGGATTTGAGCCTCGCCTCGAATTCCGAGGCCATACGCTGCGATACGTTCTAGGTGATTAGCCGCTTCGGTAGTGGCAACATAAAAGCCATTAGCTGATGCGATCAGTTCACCGAAGTACTCCAGGGCTTCTAGCGGCTGTGAGAACTTAGCGACCTGGCTTGAAATCCTTCGTCTCCAGCCGGTTACCGCCATTGCGACGATGGCGGCAAACAAGATTGCCGCATAGACGGCCATAACTTCTTTGGTCATCAGTTGCGGCCCGCTTTCGCCAATTCGCCGTTTCTCACGGTTAGATAGCCACGATAGACCGTGTGAATCACTCGACCTGGTAGTTCCAATCCAACATAAGGATTGTTCACCGATTTCGAAGCCGACTCGGCAACAATTGTTCGCTTTGCGCTCGGGTCGATAAATGCGATGTTGGCTACGTTGCCAATTTCGAGAGCCTGGCCAGCGTTCAAATCACGAGCAATCTTCGCAGGGTTAATTGACATGACTTCAGCCAAGCGGCTCCAGTTAGATCGGCCACTCTGAATCAGTACTTCCTGAGCTATGGAAGCGGCGGTTTCTAACCCCAACATGCCGAATGCTGCTGCATTCCACTCGCAATCCTTGGCTTCAATCGGGTGTGGCGCGTGGTCAGTTGCAACGATGTCAATGGTTCCGTCGATCAATGCCTCACGGAGTGCTTCCACGTCTTTTTGAGTTCGAAGCGGCGGGTTCACTTTGTATACGGCATCGTAAGAGCGAACCAATTCATCGGTAAGTAAAAGGTGGTGAGGGGTTACTTCAGCAGTCACCTTGATTCCGCGTGCCTTAGCCCATCGGACGATTTCTACCGAGCCGGCCGTTGAAAGGTGGCAAATGTGAATTCTTGAGTCGACGTGCTCAGCGAGTAGCACATCGCGCGCGATGATCGACTCTTCTGCCACACTTGGCCAGCCGGTAAGTCCAAGTTCCGCCGAAACAGCACCCTCATTAATCTGGGCGCCTTCGGTCAAGCGAGGCTCTTGAGCATGCTGTGCAATGACACCATCAAAGGCCTTGACGTATTCAAGGGCGCGGCGCATGATTACCGGGTCGTGGACGCACTTGCCATCGTCAGAAAAGACTTTGACCTGGGCCTTGGAATTGGCCATGGCTCCAAGCTCGGCCATTTGCTTGCCTTCGAGTCCTACGGTTACCGCACCAATTGGGTAAACATCGGCGTAGCCGGCTTCGCGACCCAAGGCTGCTACCTGCTCAACAACTCCAGCGGTGTCAGCAACTGGACTGGTGTTTGCCATTGCGTGAACCGCAGTGTAGCCACCCATCGCTGCTGCCTGGGTTCCGGTCAGAACGGTTTCGCTCTGCTCAAATCCAGGCTCACGAAGGTGAGTGTGCAGATCAACGAATCCAGGCAATGCAACCAGGCCCGCACAGTCGATGCGCTCAGCATCCGAGCTTTCTAAGCCAACGCCAATCGCAGAAATTCGGTCATCGCTGACTTCAATGTCAGATACCGTGCCATCGGCAAGTTTCGCGTTTACAAAAAGGTACTTAGTTGACATCGTTGGCCCTTTCGCCAGAGAGGAGGGAATACAGAACTGCCATGCGAACAGAAACACCGTTCGCGACCTGTTCCAGCACGGTTGACTGTGGCGAATCAGCTGAGATGGCATCAATTTCTAGCCCGCGGTTCATTGGTCCGGGGTGCATGACTATTGAATTTGGCTTGAGTCTCTTCAAGCGGTCCGAATTGAAACCCCAGATTCTTGAGTACTCGCGCTCTGATGGAAAGTAAGAAGCATTCATGCGCTCGGCTTGAACGCGAAGCATCATCACAACATCCGGCTTCTCGTTGTCTAGCACGTCATCGAGGGAATAGTGAATTTTGGCCTGCCAATTTGACGGATTTGCCGGCAGCAAGGTTGGCGGTGCGACAAAATGCACTTCAGCGCCGAGAGTGTTTAGTAGCAATAGGTTAGATCTGGCGACACGCGAGTGAAGTACATCGCCGACGATTGCAACTCTCAGGCCTGACAGGTCCTTGCCAGTGCTCGCACTTCCATGAAAACGCTTTCGCATGGTGAATGCATCCAGCAGAGCCTGGGTTGGGTGCTCGTGTGTTCCATCTCCGGCGTTGACGATGGCCCCATTTATCCAGCCGCTGTGCGCAAGAACATTGGCAGCTCCCGATGCTGAGTGCCTGATTACCACTGCGTCGGCACCCATAGCTTCAAGGGTCTGAGCAGTATCCTTGAGGCTCTCCCCCTTGGACACACTGGAACCCTTGGCAGAAAAGTTGATTACGTCTGCCGAAAGTCGTTTTGCAGCCAATTCGAATGAGATTCGGGTTCGTGTCGAATCCTCAAAAAACAGGTTTACGACGGTTTTACCTCGGAGAGTCGGAAGCTTCTTGATCTCGCGATCGTTTACATCCGACATTCCCTCGGCGATGTCCAAAATCTCGACGGCCTGGTCACGACTTAAATCGGCGCCCGACAACAGGTTACGAATCATCCTTCAATCACCACGGCATTCTCATTGTCAGTCTCGCTTAGGCGCACACTGATTCGTTCTTCTCTTGAAGTAGGTAGGTTCTTTCCAACAAAATCCGCACGGATAGGCAGCTCGCGGTGACCCCGATCAACCAAGACGGCAAGTTTCACCGCTCGCGGTCTTCCAAAATCATTGAGTGCGTCAAGTGCGGCGCGAATGGTGCGTCCGCTAAACAAAACATCATCGACCAAGACCACAACCTTGTCATCGATGCCCTGCTGCGGGATGTGAGTTTCGGTTACCGGACGGGTCGGGTTTGAGGCAAGGTCATCGCGGTACATTGTGATGTCTAGACGGCCAAGAAGGTCTTCAACCAAAATTCCAGGTTCAGTTCTGGCAATAACCTCAGCGATTCGTTCGGCCAGCCAAACGCCGCGGGTTGGGATACCCAAAATCACTAGATTTGCTGAGCCACTCTTCTGCATAGCAGTGTTGGCTTCAAGGATTTCGTGTGCGATACGCGTGACTGCGCGATTGATATCGTCACTACTCAAGACGGTGCGTGAAGACACGCCCACCTCCTTCTCTGCCTCTCTGGACAGCCTTAAAGGATGTTGGTTAAAGTCTACCAGTTAGGCCTTAGTTGGCGGCCTTTGTTGATGAGATTCTTGAAAGCAAACCGTTCACAAACGAGCCTGATTCATCGGTTGACAGCTCTTTCGCGAGCTCGACTGCTTCGTTGATTGCCACGCCATCGGGAACAGAGTCGTTGTGCAAGATTTCCCAAACGGCAACGCGCAGGATTGCGCGATCTAGGTTTGGCATACGATCCAAAGCCCATCCCTGCGAGTAGGTCTCTAGGAGGTCATCGATCTCGTCATGATGTTCGATGACGCCCTCAACGATTTCGCGAGCATAGCCAAAGATTGCGTCCTGATTCTGACGATCCGCAGCCAGGTTCGCAACCTCGTCCAGCAGCAACAGCGGAGAAATCTTACGAATATCAGCCGCGAAAACAGCATCTACAGCGCGTTTGCGCGCTTTAGTTCTGGCGCTCAACTGATTAGTCAGTCACGCGGCCGAGGTAGTCACCGGTGCGGGTGTCTACGCGGACCTTGGTGTTGTTCTCTAGGAACAGAGGTACTTGAATCTGAAGACCGGTCTCAACGGTTGCTGGCTTGGTGCCACCGCTCGAACGGTCACCCTGTAGGCCAGGCTCGGTGTAGGTGACCATTAGAACAACCGATGCTGGAAGCTCAACGTAGATTGGGTTGCCTTCATGCATAGCCACAACTGCCTCTTGGTTTTCAAGGAGGTAGTTGACTGCGTCGCCAACGGTGGCCTCATTAAGAGTGATCTGGTCGTAGGTTTCGGCATCCATGAAGATGAAGCCTTCACCATCGTTGTACAAGTAGGTCATGTTGCGCTTGTCAACGTTGGCGGTCTCAACCTTTACGCCAGCGTTGAAGGTCTTGTCGACAACTTTGCCGGTCATGACGTTCTTGAGCTTTGAGCGTACGAAAGCTGCACCTTTTCCAGGCTTAACGTGCTGGAATTCGACGACAGCCCATAGCTGCCCCTCGATGTTAAGAACCATTCCGTTCTTTAGGTCATTTGAAGTAGCCATGACGATCAATCACTCGTTTCAGGTGTTAGTTTGGGGCAAAAAAATAGCGGGACCGAATCCCTGCGGATTTAGTCTACCGAAGGCGGGCTCAGTTAGCGAGTTAGCTGGCGCAAAGCAAGCAGGTATGAATCCACACCGAAACCAGCAATTACACCGCTTGCAACACCTGAAATTACGCTGGTGTGGCGAAACTCCTCGCGGGTGTGCGGGTTGCTCAAGTGAACCTCAATCAGCTTTAGGCCAGCCTTAGTGATTTGCACGGCGGCATCGCGAAGCGCATACGAGTAGTGGGTGAAAGCCGCAGGGTTTAGCACTACGTCACTCTGAGTGTCCACGGCCTCGTGAATCCAAGCAATCAGCTGCGATTCGCTGTCAGTCTGTCTGGTTTCGGCGGTCAGTCCCAGCAAATTAGCCTCTGATTCAACTGCCCGGGTTAGTCCGGCAAAATCCATGGCGCCGTAAATGTCGGGTTCGCGAGAACCAAGGCGGCCTAGGTTTGGGCCATTGAGTACCAGAACTTTTCTCATGAGACTAGGTTACCTTGAGGGCTAGACAATCTCTTGGAAGGCTGCGTGAAGCAGTTCAGGTGCCGGGGCCGTCATAATTGTCGGTTTACCGATTGCATCCAAGACCACAAAGCGGAGCGTTCCGGCTCGAGTTTTCTTGTCTCGCTGCATTGTCTCTTGCAGCTGACTCCATTTGTGCGGGTCGTAAGAAATCGGCAGACCGAGAAGGGTCAAAACGCTGCGGTGGCGGTCGACAACGTCATCGGACAAGCGGCCGGCAAGTCGAGCCAATTCAGCTACGAAAACCATGCCGATTGAGATGGCAGCGCCGTGACGCCACTTGTATCGCTCGGCGTGCTCGATTGCGTGGCCCAGAGTGTGGCCGTAGTTCAGGATTTCACGCATTCCAGCCTCCTTGAAATCAGAACCAACTACGCGTGCCTTTATGGCCACAGAGCGCTCGATGATCTCGCGGAAAGCATCTGAATTTGGATCAGTGGCAACCGCTACATCGGCCTCGATTAGCTCGAGAATGCGTTCGTCGGCGATGAAGCCGTACTTTACGACCTCACCGAATCCGGCGAGAATTTCGTTCTTAGCCAGGCTCACTAACGTGTCCAAATCAATGATCACGGCTGCCGGAGCGTAGAAACATCCGACTAGGTTTTTGCCCTCTGATGTATTGATGCCGGTTTTGCAACCGATTGCTGCGTCAACCATTCCTAGCAGGGTGGTTGGAACCTGAATTAGTTTTACTCCGCGCAACCAGGTTGCAGCAACGAAACCGGCCAGGTCAGTGGTTGAACCGCCGCCAAATCCGACTACAGCGTCTGTTCTGGTGAAGTCAGCCTGGCCCATGATTCCCCAGCAGAACGCTGCTACCTCGACCCGCTTGGCATCCTCACTGTCAGGAACCCCAGCCAGGATGGCCTCATATCCAGCTGTAACCAAAGTTTCTCGAAGAAGTTCAGCACTCGCGCTCAGCGCAACGGGGTGAACGATCAGAACCTTTGCAACGTCCTTGCCGAGTGCCAAGGGTACCTCGCCCAGGAGGGCACGGCCGATGATGATGTCGTAAGGGCTGTCACCGTTCACGGTGATTCGAGTGATGTCAGTCATTGATATCCAGTTTCTCGCGAATTTCGGCGATGGTAGCAGCTAGTGGTTGACCCGAGGTGTTCACTTCGATGTCGGCTAGTTTTTCGTAGGTTGACCGTCGTGAATCATAAATGCGGCGCCAGTCAGAGAGGCCATTCTTCAGAAGCGGCCGATTGCCATTTCGAAGGCGTGAGCCCATGTGCTTACCGTCGGTCGACAAATAAATAACGGTTGCCTTGCCCAACTCGGCTTGGTTTCTTTCGCTCAGCACTGCCCCGCCGCCCGTAGCTACGATTCCAGGTTGTGAAAGCGCCTTTTTGACAGCGATTTCCTCGATTTCGCGGAAAGCTGACTCGCCACGACTTTCGAAGATTTCGCTAATCGAGCCATGCTCGTCCGTGATCAGGCTATCCGTGTCGGTAAATGGAAGCTCAAGAATCTTCGCTAGTTTCCGCCCAACCGTTGTCTTACCGACACCCATTGGGCCAATCAGTACGATTACCTGGCTTTTGTCAGGCATGTTAGTCGCGAGAATCGAAAGACTTAAGTACTTCTGGGATGCTGGCGAGGTAACTGTGCAGGTTGCGCTTGGTCTCCTCCAGCGAGTCTCCACCGAACTTCTCCAAAACCGAATTGGCCAAAACAAGTGCAACCATGGCCTCAGCAACCACACCGGCAGCTGGTACAGCGCAAACGTCTGATCGCTGGTGGTGTGCTTTTGCAGCTTCGCCGGTAGCTACATCGATGGTGGCCAAAGCCTTAGGGATTGTCGAAATTGGCTTCATTGCAGCACGGACGCGAAGTACTTCGCCGTTGCTCATTCCACCCTCAATACCACCAGCGCGGTGGGACAAACGGCGTACTACGCCCTGACCATCGCGCTCAATCTCATCGTGTGCCACCGAGCCGCGGCGGCGCGCGGTTTCAAAACCGTCGCCAACTTCAACGCCCTTGATGGCCTGAATTCCCATCAGTGCAGCTGCCAGTTGCGCGTCAAGGCGGCGATCCCAGTGAACAAAAGTTCCCAAGCCTGGCGGCAGGCCGTAGACCAGAGTCTCAACTACGCCACCAAGGGTGTCTCCATCCTTGTGGCACTCGTCAACCTCGGCCACCATAGCAGCCGAAACCTCTGGATTGAACGCGCGCATAGGGTCTTGATCGATGGCGAAAATGTCGTCAGGGGTTGGAACCGGCAGGTCGCTGCTGGCCATAACTTGCCCGATGCCAACCGTGTGAGTGATTAGGCGAATACCAAGCTCGTTCAGGAAGCTTGAAGCGACGGCTCCCAAAGCCACGCGTGCCGCAGTTTCGCGTGCGCTGGCACGCTCCAGTACCGGGCGGCTGTCGAGGAATCCGTACTTCTGCATACCGGTGAAGTCTGCGTGGCCAGGTCGAGGTCTGGTCAACGCCTCGGCGCGGGCGCCGGTGAGTTTGTCGGCGGCTACAGGGTCAGCAGACATTACGTCCTGCCACTTTGGCCACTCAGTATTTGCAACGGTGATCGCTACCGGTCCGCCCATGGTGAATCCATGTCTTACTCCACCAGAGAGTGAGACCTCATCCTGCTCGAACTTCATTCGGGCGCCACGACCATAACCAAGGCGGCGGCGTGCAAGTGCATCCGCAACATCTGAGGTGGTGATCGGTACTCCGGCTGGCAGGCCTTCTAGAACGGCAACGAGCTCAGGCCCGTGCGACTCCCCTGCGGTGATCCAACGTAACATTCGTCAATTCTCTCATAGGTGTTGCACAGTTCGGTTAGGTGAACCCTAATCAGATACCGAACGGCGCATAGCCTCGACTACAGCAATTTCATTTGGCAACTCTTGTGACGGGTTGCCGCTCCTAAAGATGCGAATTTGTGCCACTGCCTGCCAAATAAGCATCTCAAAACCGCTCGCAACTTGGCCACCACGATTGATCCAAAGTGAAGCAATTTTGCTTGGCCATGGGCTGTAGGCAACGTCTAGGAGTAAGCCATTCGGCTTCCAAAGGCTAAGTTTTTCGAGTTCTTCAGCCTGAGCGTCCATCGCGTGTGCTGGGACGGTGCTGACCACCAAATCGGCTGAGGCGATTGTGTTCACCAGTCCCCAAATTCTCGAAGTCTTTAGCCCTAGGGATTTAGCAAAATTCAAGAGGTCTTTGCGAGTTTTGGGATTCCGTGCATGGACTTTTACTTTTGAACCCGGTGCAAGCTTGGCAATGGCGGCGATTGCCGAGGTAGCCGTTGCACCAGATCCGATAACCAAACTCGTATCGATTGGCGTGAAAGTTCGTTCTCGCACAGCCTGGTAGATGCCGAACACGTCAGTGTTGTAACCATGCCAAGTGCCCTTTTCGTCGCGCACCAGAGTGTTGGTAGCGCCGGTTTGCTTCGCAAATTCGTCTAGGTCGTCGGCAAACCTGGTGGCTTCTTCTTTCAGCGGCATGGTTACGCTGAAACCATCCCAAGGATCCTCTAAACCACCGATAAAGGTGCGAAGAAAGCCTTTATTTACCTCTGCCCTGCCGTAGGCCCAATCCTCACCAAGCACCCGATAAGCGGCTAGGTGGATTGTTGGAGACTTTGAATGCTCAATTGGTTGCCCTAAGACGGCGAATTTCTTACTCATATTCAGGGTTTTCCTTCATCCAGGCCAACCATTGCGCAACGGCGCGCTCGTGCTCGGCCAGGGTCTCACTGAAGACAGTTTCTCCGGTCTCAAGATTTATGGTGCAGAAGTAGAACCAGTCGCCGTCGGCAGGATTCAGGGCTGCATCAATTGCTAATGCTCCGGGCGCACTAATTGGTCCAATAGGAAGTCCTGGATACAGGTAGGTGTTGTATCCGTTGTCGTTAGCACGCTCTTCATCGGTGGTGCTCACGGTGTTGCCACCAACGCCATAACTGACTGTGGCATCGGACTGAAACGCCATGTTGGCATTGAGGCGATTGTAAAAAGTTCTAGACACTTTGAAGAAATCGGGCTCGAGGCGCGCCTCTTTTTGAATGATTGAGGCCATGGTCAGAATCTCGTGTACCTCGTCGGCTGGAATGCCAAAGCGGTCGATTTCCTGATTCATCCGGTCAACCATCGCCTGCAAAATGCTCTGCGCGGATTCATTCGGGCCGAACGAATAGGTTGCCGGAAAAAGGTAACCCTCGATACTTGGCAAATTAGCTGAAAGCCCAAATAATTCGGGCTGTTCGAATAGATCCTGGAATTCAGCAAGGGGAATACCGGTGTCGGTGCTGAGCGTCTTAAAGATCACCGATGCTCGGAGCCCCTCACGAATAATCGTGCGATTGGCTACAACGCTACTTGGGTCGGCTAACGCGGCTAGCGCTTGGCTCGAACTCATCTGAAGCTTGAGCCGGTAGGTACCAGGGTAAAAACTCGGATTAGTCTCGAGGATTAGCTTGTAGGTGGTCTGAAAGCTTTTGACAACTCCAGCATCGACCAAGGCTTGGGCCACATCTGAGCCATCAAAACCCTCTTCGATGGTGATGAGTGCCTCGCCTTGACCAGGACCAGAGAAGTCGTTTCCTAAAATTTGTTCAATACCGGCCCGGATAGCGCCACGGTTGGCATATGCGGTGACACCGCCCAATACCAAGGCCAGAACAGCGATGGCGGCGATTATCCGGCGACGGATAAAGGTCTTATTAGTCATCAAGGTCCTCTAAAGATTTGCCAGCAAATTCGCCGGTACTGCGCTCGATCTGCAGGGCGTTCTCCAAGATTACTGTCGCCGCAACCTGATCAATGATTTTTCGGCCATTCTTTGAATTTTTGCCGGATGCACGCAAAGCGGCAGTTGCCGAAACCGTAGTTAGTCTTTCATCGACAAACCGTACCGGGCAGTTAACCATGTTTTGAAGCGTTGCTCCAAATCGGATGGCATCCTGGGTCGAGGCGGTGGGTTTGCCCGCCATGTTGAGTGGAAGACCAACGTAAATTACCACTAGGTCTTCACCATCGGTAAGCTTCAAAACCTCTTGGCAGCTGTCCTCCAGAGATTCCTTGCGAACGGCATTACCCAGGCCTGAGGCCAAGATCGCATGGAAGTCACTGATGGCAACGCCTACCCGGACGGTGCCAACGTCGACGCCAAGTCGGCGACCGCTAAGCACTATGCGTTCAACGCTCCGCGAATGGCAGCAAGAGCCTCAGAGATTTTGCTCGTATCGGCTCCACCACCCTGGGCTAGGTCATCCTTGCCGCCGCCACCGCCGCCGAGCACCGCACTTGCTGCTCGAACAAGTGCTCCGGCCTTGTGGCCAGCAGTCCTTGCAGATTCGGTGGTCGCAACAACAAGCATCGGTTTGTCAGATACCTCGCCGAACAGGGCAATCACAGATGATGAACCGTTTACCTTGTCACGAATCTTCGTAGCCAAAGTCCTAAGGTCGTCCACTGAACCCAGCTGTCCAAGATCTGCTGAGATAAAGCTCGTTCCTGAAATCTGCTCGGCAGACTCGATCAGAGCAGGAATCTGTTCTGCCAGCTGACCGGCCTGCAGCGAAGCAATCTTGCGCTGTGCGGCTTTCAACTCATCGATAGCCGAAGCAAGTTTTTCTTCTAGGTTCTCTTTCGGAGTCTTTAGCGCATCAGTCAGTCTTGCAACGAGTGCGCGTTCGCTAGCCAGGCTACGGAATGCCTCGATACCAACCAGAGCTTCCAATCTGCGGGAACCAGATCCAACTGAAGCCTCGCCAATTAGCGATACCAAACCAATTTGAGCGCTTCGAGAAACGTGGGTTCCACCGCAAAGCTCACGTGACCAAGGGCCACCGATTTGAACCACACGAACTTGTTCATCGTAGGTTTCACCGAATAGAGCCACGGCACCCCACTCGCGAGCCTCAGACAATTCCATTAGCTGGGCGCTAACGGCTAGGTCTCCACGGATGGCTAGGTTGGTGACCTCTTCAATTTCAGACTTAGTCTCAAGGCTGAGTGCCTGAGCCCATGAGAAGTCAAGGCGCAAGTAGCCAGGTTTGTTATAAGAACCACTTTGCAAGGCGGTAGGGCCAAGCACCTGGCGAAGCGCGGCGTGCACCACGTGGGTACCAGAGTGTGCCTGACATGCGCCAAGGCGCCATTCTGCATCTACCTCAGTTTGAAGTTTTTGACCGACCTCAACCTGGCCTTCGCGAACCAAAACCTTGTGGCTGATCAGGCCCTTAACCGGCTTCTGTACATCCAGTACTTCTAGCTTTACGCCAGATCCGACGATGAAACCAGCATCTGAGTCCTGGCCGCCAGATTCCGCATAGAAAGATGTCTCATCCAGGATTACTTCGGCGATTTGACCCTGCGCTGCGATGCGAGCATCGGCGCCGTCAACGATCAGACCTAGAACTGAGCCTTCAGTTGCTAGTTGCTCGTATCCGGTGAACTTTGTTACACCCATAGCTCGGAAAGCTGAGTAAACAGAAAGGTCGGTTCCACCGAGCTTCTTTTCTCGTGCGTCGGCCTTGGCGCGGTCGCGCTGCTCAGCCATCAAAGCCTTGAATCCATCTCTATCAACCGTGAGGCCTGCCTCTTCGGCAATCTCGAGAGTTAGATCGATAGGAAAACCGTAGGTGTCGTGCAACAAGAATGCTGCATCACCGGCAAGCTGCTTTGATCCGCTGCTCTTTACTTCATCAAGCGCCTGGTCAAGGAAGACGGTTCCTGCCGAAAGAGTACGAAGGAAGGTTTCTTCTTCAGCAATTGCAACTCTAAGAATGCGCTCGAATTCGACCTCTAGCTCTGGGTATGCAGCCTTCATAGCGTCTTTAGACTCTGGGAAGAGTTGTCCGAAAGTTGGTTGATCGACACCAAGTAGGCGCATGGCGCGCACGGTGCGGCGAAGCAAGCGGCGGAGCACGTAGCCGCGGCCATCGTTAGCCGGGGTTACACCATCACCGATGAGCATCAGCGCTGAACGAACGTGGTCGGCGACAACACGAAGACGAACATCATCTTCAGTGTTTGCGCCGTAGGTTTTACCTGAAAGTTTTGCTGCTAGGTCGAGAACCGGACGAACCTGGTCGATCTCGTAGAGGTTCTCAACGCCCTGCATCAAGAATGCAACGCGTTCCAGACCCATTCCTGTGTCGATGTTCTTCTTTGGAAGTTCACCGAGGATCTCGAAGCTATCTTTGCCAGTTCCCTGGCCGCGCTCGTACTGCATGAAAACTAGGTTCCAGATCTCGATGTAGCGATCTTCGTCGGCCTCTGGGCCACCCTCGCGACCGTAAGCTGGCCCACGGTCATAGTAAATCTCGGAACAAGGTCCTGCTGGACCTGGTTGTCCAGTAGACCAGTAGTTGTCCTTCATCCCGCGGCGCTGAATGCGCTCCATTGGAATGCCAGCTACATCGCGCCAGATCTGAATTGACTCGTCGTCATCTTGGAAAACGGTTACCCAGAGCAGTTGCGGGTCAAGTCCCAAGCAACCGCTCTCAACCGAACCGGTCAGAAACTCCCAGGCAAAGGCAATGGCTTCAGGCTTGAAGTAATCACCGAACGAGAAGTTTCCGTTCATCTGGAAGAAGGTTCCGTGACGGGTGGTCTTGCCGACTTCTTCAATGTCGAGCGTGCGAACACACTTCTGAACGCTAGTTGCCCTTGGGTACGGCGCTGGCACAAGTCCACTCATGTACGGGATGAATGGAACCATACCCGCAACGGTGAAGAGTAGAGACGGGTCCTCGCTAATGAGCGAAGCCGAAGGAACTACCGTGTGACCTTTATTTTCGAAAAAATCAAGCCAGCGGCGACGAATCTCTGCCGTCTGCACGTTAGATTTCGGTTGGCTGTGAAGCCGAGGTAGTGCCTGAATCCTTAGCGCGCTGAGTGTTCAACTCGGCCGAGCGCTCGTTGAAGCCTTCAGTCACGTAGGCACCAAATTCGCGAGCCTTCTGAGTGTATTCCTCAACCAAAGCAGCAGCCTTTGGGTTTTCTTTGATTTGCTTTGCCGCGGCAAGGCCAGCGGCAGTGCCAACTACGAACCAGAAAAATTTCTTCATGAGGTGACCTACTTCTTTTTACCTAGAAAGGTGCTTCGAAGAGTCTGGGTGAGTCCAGCAATCTTCGCTAGTGGTGAACCGACGGTAGCTGAAAAAACTGCAACCAACGAGCTGATGTTAGAGCTAACTTCTGCAACGTTTTCAGTTATGACATCGATCTTGTTCAACTGCTTGTTTGTGGCAGTGACAGTTTCGGTGAGTTCAGACAGCAGTGGAGCCACGCTCTCGTTGAGGTCTCGGATTGAAGTCCGAGTCTCATCAAGAACACGCCCGAGCTTGAGCAGAGGCACAGCAATAAAAATCACAAGCAAGACGAAACCGCCTGCTGCAATAAGTGCTGCTATGTCTCCACCGCTCATCTGAATCCCCTTTACTAAAAATTATCGAGCAGCGTAGTACTCAACAACAAGCTGAACTTCACAGGTAACTGGAACTTCAGCGCGCTTTGGACGACGAACTAGAGTCGCGTGAAGCTTGTCTAGTGAAACGTCTAGGTAGCCAGGAACTGGAGGTAGTACATCTACGTGACCGCCAGCAGCCGCAACCTGGAAAGGCTCGGTTGATTCTGACTTCTCGTGGACGTGTACTAGCTGTCCAGGCTTTACGCGGAATGATGGGCGGTCAACGCGCTCACCATTCACAAGGATGTGACGGTGAACAACCATCTGACGTGCCTGAGCGATGGTGCGTGCGAAACCTGCGCGCAGAACAATCGCGTCTAGACGCATCTCAAGTAGCTCGACTAGGTTTTCACCGGTTAGGCCCTCGGCACGCTTTGCTTCCTGGAAGGTCTTGCGAAGCTGAGCCTCACGAATACCGTACTGGGCGCGTAGACGCTGCTTCTCGCGAAGACGAACGGCGTAGTCGCTGTCAGCCTTCTTCTTGGTGCGACCGTGCTCACCTGGAGCGTATGGACGCTTCTCAAGGTACTTAGCGGCCTTTGGGGTTAGGGCAATGCCCAGCGCGCGAGACAAACGAGTCTTGCTGCGAGTACGTGTGGTTTTAGACACGTCTTCCTTTCAATGAATCACGAGGATTCTCTATAGCGGTAAATGTTCACAAATTGGAGTTCATACGAACTCCTCTGCCACGGACCCCTTGGCTATACAGGGGTCGCACCGTGACGAGTACTCAAACAGCCGCGTTGAGCACTCCAGTCGGCAACCTCTCAAGCCTAACAGTTCAGCGCCCGCAAGCCAAGGACCCCGCTACTTTTTATTCCCACGGATGATTGAGCGTAGACGTGCCCAGCGCTCAACAAGATCTCTCTCAAAACCTATTTCTTTGGGAGTGAAGTACTTTCGGCTAGCTACGCGTCGATCCAGGTAGTTTTGCTCGACCACTGACTTTGGGTCATCGTGCGGATAGACGTAGCCAACCCCAGCTCCTGAGCGCGCTGCACCCGCGTAGTTGGAGCTTCTGAGTGCCTTGGGAACTGGGCCAATACGGCCACTTCTGATGTCCTCAAGCGCGGCATTTATAGCGTTGTAAGCGGAGTTCGATTTCGGTGCGAGGCTGAGATAAATTGTGCACTCGGCAAGCGGAATGCGCCCCTCGGGCATACCAACTTGGGAAACCATCTCGGCCGTAGCAACTGCCACTTGAAGCGCCTGCGGATCTGCTAGGCCGATGTCCTCCGCGGCCAAGATCATCAAACGACGAGCAATAAACCTTGGATCCTCGCCAGCCTCGATCATTCGTGCTAGATAGTGAATAGCGGCGTCGGCATCAGATCCTCTAACCGATTTTATGAAGGCGCTTATAACGTCGTAGTGCTGGTCACCGTTTTTGTCATAGCGGACCAACGCCCGGTCAAGTGCTTGACTGACGGCATCAAAATCGATTTCAGCCACCCCAGCGCCGTCTCTGGCAGCTGCCGATGCGGCTGCGGCCTCCAGTATCGTGAGTGCCCTTCGGGCATCGCCGGTGGCAAGCTCAGCAATCTTTTGAATGACGGCGTCTGAAATCTCGAATTTTCCACCCAGGCCTCTTTCATCGCTTACGGCTCGCGAGATGAGTACAACTAGATCGGTCTCCTCGAGCGCCTCGAGAGTCACCAGGAGCGAGCGAGAAAGGAGCGGGCTAATGACGCTGAAACTCGGGTTTTCAGTTGTAGCTGCAATTAGAACAATCCAGCCATTCTCCACCCCCGGCAATAGAGCATCCTGCTGCGCCTTCGAAAATCGATGTATTTCGTCAAGGAAGAGGATTGTGCTCACGCCATACGTGTCTCGGTCAGCGCGCGCACGCTCCATTACCTCGCGTACGTCTTTGACACCGGCAGAGATTGCACTCAGTTCGACGAAGCGCCTTCCACTTAGACGGGCAACTACCTGTGCCAGAGTGGTTTTGCCGGTTCCCGGAGGCCCCCAGAGGATTACGGAAACGTTTGAGGCTCGCTCCCCCGATCGCGTTGGCGCAGCAAGTGAATTGAGCGGTTGCCCCGGACCCAAAATTTTCGACTGGCCGACGACTTCTTCAAGACTTATTGGTCTCATTCGAGCTGCCAGCGGCATTGCGCCTGAATAGAACGATGACTGCTCCGACATGCTCTAAGGCTAGTCGATGGCCCTTCGGGTTTATCGAAGTAAAATCAAAGTTGACAACCTGGAGGAAACTTTGCCGACAAAGAAGACCCTTAAGACCATTGATGCTGCTGCCAAGGCACGAGCAGCCGATTACGCCGCTCAGCAGAAACAGCAAGAGTTGCGAAAAGTTCGGAACTCGCGCGACAACAGAATTGCCCTCATTGCATCGGCTGGCGCAGTTGTTTTGGCTCTAGTCCTTCAGCTTGGATACTTTGGCTTTGGACCGGGAAGTGTGAATCCAAGCCCAACGGCTAGCAGCTCAGCTAACTCAGCACTGGTTCCTTCGCCTGAACTTGCTGAAGGTCGTACTTGGAGCGGTTCAATCGAAATCAACGGCAAACCATTGACCGTTGAGATTGATGGCGCGAATGCACCGCAGGCGGCCGCCAACTTCTTGTCACTCGCAAACTCTGGGTTCTACTCTGGCAACACCTGTCACCGATTGGTAACCGCGGGTATATATGTTCTTCAGTGTGGTGACCCTAATGGTGATGGCACCGGTGACCCTGGGTATAAGTGGGGACCGATTGAAAACGCTCCTGCCGATGACAGCTACAAAACCGGGGTATTGGCCATGGCTCGCCAATCAGGGGACGGCTCAACCATGGGCTCGCAGTTCTTCATCGTCTATGAAGACAGCGTTATTCCATCGGATGCAGCGGGCGGGTACACCGTCTTTGGAAAAATCACTGGTGATCTCTCAGCAATCGATGACGTAATCGCCGGTGGCGTTGAGGGTGGCGGTACCGACGGTAAGCCAGCTGTCGAAGCCAAAATCAGCGCAATCAGCCTAAAATAAGACCTAAGTCTTAAACCGGACTTTCGAATCAGGAGCACAAATGCCTACCACCCCAGCTAACCTCGGCCGCGTTGATGCCGAAAACAATGTTTTTGTAACCGAGGCGGGAGTTGAGCGTAAGGTCGGTCAGTATCCGGGTGTTGCAGCTGAAGAAGCATTGGCTTACTTCGTTCGCAAATTCTCAGATCTTGAGGCGCAGGTTCGAATTCTTGAGCAAAGAGTCGCAAATAAGGTTGAGGCCGGTTCTCTCAAGAAGATTGCTGCAAAGCTTTTGGAGGACCTTAAGGAGCCTGCAGCTGTCGGAGACATTGCTGATCTACGTCGTCGCGTGGGCAACCTAGACGAGAAGATTGCTGCGCTCGGAGCAGAAAAGTCGGAAGCCAACAAAGAAGCTATTGCCGAGGCGCTTGCCAAGCGAAGCGACATCGTGGTTCGTGCAGAGGCGCTAGCCTCACAGGATTCAGCCAAGACTCAATGGAAAAATTCAAGCGCAGAGATGACAGCGCTATTCGACCAGTGGCAGTCACTTCAGAAATCTGGTGCCCGCGTGCCAAAGTCTGAGGCAGATGCACTTTGGAAGCGCTTCTCAGCGGCTCGAACCAAGTTTGATGCTGGCAAGCGCGCCTATTTTGCCGGCCTAGATTCAGCAAATAAGGCAGCGAAGGCTGCCAAGCAAGAGATTGTTGCCCAGGCGGAGGCCTTGGTCTCAAAGGGTGCCGATGCGACTGCCGCGTACCGCAAACTCCTCGATGCTTGGAAGGCGAGCGGACGCACACCGGGTAAGGGTGACGACGCGCTTTGGGCCCGATTCAAGGCAGCTGGTGACGCAATTTACTCTGCTCGTGCAGAAGAAGTTGTTGTCGAAAACGCTGAACAAACAGCCAATCTTGAAGTCAAACTTGAACTCCTAAAAGAGGCCGCAACCATTGATCCTGATAAGGACCTAGCCGAGGCTAAGAAACAGCTGCTTTCAATCCAGACTCGTTGGGAAAAGGCAGGTCGTGTACCTAAGGACAAACTTCGCGACACCGAAGACAAACTTCGTGCCATTGAAGCCAAGGTGCGCAAAGTCGAGGAAGACCAGTGGCGCAAGACAGACCCAGCAGCGATCGAACGCTCAAATGGCGTTATCGCTCAGCTGGAAGATTCGATTGTGAAGCTTGAGGCTGAGCTAGCTGCTGCCAAGGCAACTAAGGACAAGAAGAAGACTGATGCTGCTACCGAAGCACTAAAGGCCCGTCAGGCTTGGCTAGAGGTTGTTAAGGCTTCGATGCAGTAAGTGAGTTTGTAAAAAAAAGACCCAGGCATGGTGCCTGGGTCTTTTTTTAGTTGGAGACTCGATAAACGTCGTACACGGCTTCAATTCTGCGCACAGCATTGAGCAGGTGCTCTAGAACTGATGCATCGCCCATCTCGAAGACAAATCGACTCAGTGCAACCCTGTCACTTCTGGTTGAAACAGATGCCGAAAGAATGTTGACGTGGTGCTCAGATAGCACCCTGGTTACATCGGACAGCAGACCGCTTCGGTCCAATGCTTCGATTTGAATTTGAACCAGGAAAAGGCTCTTTGAGTTTTCTGCCCAGGTGACATCCATGATGCGCTCTGGCTCAAGAATCAGCTGCTCAACATTCTTGCAGTCACGACGATGCACCGAGACGCCGCTACCTCTGGTCACAAATCCGACGATGTCATCACCAGGAACCGGCGTGCAGCAACGAGCCAGCTTAACCAGCACATCTGAGTCTCCCCTGACCAGAACGCCGGCGTCGTTTGATCGTCGGCGATTCACGCTTCTTGGCGCGGTTGGCAGAGTGAAGACTGACTCATCGTGCTCAGTCTCAGAGACGGCTGCAGTCAACTTCTCTACTACTGACTGAGCTGAAATGTGGTTGTCCCCGATTGCGGCATAAAGCCCCTCGACATCTGGGTATCGAAGTTCACCGGCCAATTTAACAATCTCGTCAGCTGCCATCAAGCGCTGAAGCGGGCGGTTCTGCTTTCGCATCGCCTTGGCAAGAATTTCTTTGCCGTGCTCGATAGCCTCATCGCGACGACCAATTGCGAACCACTGCTTGATCTTTGCTCGTGCTCGCGGTGACTTCACGAAATTCAGCCAGTCCTGGCTTGGTCCGGCATCCGGTGACTTTGACGTAAAGATCTCGATTACGTCGCCAGAAACAAGCGCTGTTTCGAGCGGAACCAAGCGCCCGTTTACCTTGGCACCCATGGTTCGATGGCCAACTTCGGTGTGTACAGCGTAGGCAAAGTCCACTGGGGTAGCGCCACCCGGTAGTCCGATTACCTTGCCCTTTGGTGTGAACACGTAAACCTCTTTGGCGCCAATCTCAAACCTTAGAGAATCCAAGAACTCAGAAGGATCCTGAGTCTCAGCTTGCCAATCGGTTAGGTGCTTTAGCCACGCCAAATCTTCATCAGGAGTCTTCTCAGTGTTGCCGACTTGCTCTTTGTACTTCCAGTGAGCGGCCACACCGTATTCTGCACGTTGATGCATTTCGTGGGTTCTAATCTGAATCTCAACAGGTCGACCCTGGGGACCCATAACCGTGGTGTGCAGGGACTGGTAGAGATTGAACTTCGGCATGGCGATGTAGTCTTTGAAGCGCCCAGGCATTGGGTTCCACCTAGCATGGATAGCACCCAGAACCGCGTAGCAATCCTTTACTTCGTTGACCAGCACCCTGATGCCGACGAGGTCGTAGATGTCGTCAAACTCGCGACCACGAACCACCATCTTTTGATAGATCGAGTAGTACTGCTTTGGTCGCCCAGCGACCTTGCCCTTGATTCTGGCCTCGCGCAGATCTTCTTCAATCGAGCCGATAACACTCTCAATGAATTCGGCCCGCTTGGGAGTTCTCTGGGTTACCAGGTTAACGATTTCTTCGTAGACCTTTGGGTACAGCACACCAAAACTTATGTCTTCAAGTTCCCACTTGATGGTGTTAATTCCCAAACGGTGAGCCAGCGGAGCGTAAATCTCTAAGGTTTCCTGAGCCTTGCGTCGAGCTGACTCTTCCGGGACAAACTTCCAGGTTCTGGCGTTGTGCAGTCGGTCGGCGAGTTTGATCACTAGGACTCGGATGTCCTTGGACATTGCTACGACCATCTTGCGAACTGTCTCAGCCTGGGCGTGGTCGCCAAACTTAACTTTGTCTAGCTTGGTAACACCGTCTACGAGCATGGCTACCTCGGGACCAAAATCCTTAGTGAGCTGCTCCAGCGAATAATCGGTGTCTTCGACGGTATCGTGCAACAGGGCTGCCGCCAGCGTGACTGGACCAATACCCAATTCGGCCAAAATGTGAGTTACCGCGAGCGGGTGCGTGATGTACGGCTCCCCCGAGCGCCGCACCTGCGGGCGATGGGCCAGCTCGGCCACCGCAAACGCCCTATCGATGATTGAAAGGTCAGCCTTAGGGTGATTTGCCTTGGCTAGACGAATAATCTCGTTTAGTTCGGCAGCGTAGGGACCTGATCGAGCAAAAAGTCGCGGCAAACGACTACGAAGAGTGCTGATACTCCCGGTAGGTGTCGAATCTGTCATCGTGCCCTATCTCTCTCTTTAGGACAGCCTAACAATTTATGCTTGGACGACTGCCTTAGCCGAAGCCTTGGCATACTTTGGCTCACCTTCACGTAGCTGGCTGTAAAGCGGAGCTGCGATGAAGATTGTTGAGTAGGTACCCACGGCGATACCGATGAACAAGGCCAATGCGATGTCGCGGAGTGTTCCGGCACCGAGAAGCACTGCACCGATGACCAAAATTGCAGCGACAGGCAGCACGGCAACGACCGAGGTGTTGATTGAACGCACTAGTGTCTGGTTGATTGCAAAGTTAACCTGACCTGCAAAGGTCTTGGTGTCGCTGTGCTCGACATCGATTGTGTTCTCACGAATCTTGTCAAAGACCACAACGGTGTCATAAAGCGAGTAACCAAGAATGGTCAGGAATCCAATCACTGCCGCAGGAGTCACTTCGATGCCGAATGCTCCGTAAACACCAGCTGTGATGATCAAGTCGTGTGCCAGAGCGGCAACAGCTGCAATAGACATCTTGAGGGTTCTGAAGTAAAGCGCCATAAAAACTGCCGCTAATCCTACGAATACCAAAAGGCCGTTGATGGCCTTGCCTGTAATGTCAGAACCCCAGTTGGCTCCAACGAAAGAGCTTGCTACCGCTGAGCTGTCAACCTTGTAGGCGTTTGCCAAGGCAACTCGAACCTCCTCTGACTCGGTGTCAGACAACTGCTCGGTCTGAACGCGAATGCTATCGGTGCCGACGTTTGAAACAAGAGTTTCTACCTCTGGAACAACGCTTCTGACTGCATCAGTAGCAAGTTGCTGTGAAGTCGACGCTGCTCCTGCAACGCGGAATTCAGAACCACCACGGAATTCAATACCAAAATTGAAACCACCGCGAAGGGTAGGAATGAGAACTGCAAGAACAATCATGACTGCAGCGATTGAGTACCAGAGCTTGCGGCGACCGACAAAGTCGATTGAGCGCTTTCCGGTGTAAAGAGCGTTTCCGAACTCACTGAATCTTGACATTACTTGGTCTCCCCCGACTTGATTGCGCCAAGCTCGGCGGCCTTGCGCTCTGCAATCGTCTGACGCTTATTTGCTTCTTTTGAGGCCTTAGCAACCTTGGTCGCTGGAACCACGGCTGCGGTTCTAAATTGGCCACGACCCACGTAACCAGATGCGCCAAGCGCTTTGGCGTCGAAGCCTGACCAAGGGCTGCCTGAGCTGAAGAACTTCGTCTTCACCAAAAGCTGAAGAATCGGGTGGGTAAACAGAATCGCGATACCCAAGTCGACCAATGTGGTTAGACCTAGTGTGTAGGCGAATCCGCGAACGTTTCCAACAGTCAAAAGGTAAAGCACAACTGCGGCGAGGAGACTTACGCTTCCGGAAACCAAAATTGTGCGCTGAGCGCGCTTCCATCCGGCATCAACTGCTGCCGCGATACTGCGTCCGTCTCGAATTTCGTCTCGAACGCGTTCAAAGTAAACGATGAATGAGTCGGCAGTGATACCAATCGCAACGATCAAACCGGCAACACCTGCCAGCGATAGTCGGTAACCCTGACGCCACGATAGGAGTGCGATTAGAAGGTAGACAACCAAGGCCGCGACTGCCAACGAGCCAACAGTAACGACAGCCAGACCGCGGTACTGGAAGATCGAGTAGATGACAACAAGTAGCAGACCGATGGCTCCGGCCAATAGACCGCTTGCCAACTGCTCAGAACCTAGGGTTGCTGAGATGTTCTCCTGGCTCTGAACCTCGAATGAGATTGGCAAAGCACCGTACTTTAGCTGGTCTGACAAAGATTTTGCAGTCTCGCTGTTGAACGAACCAGTGATTTGAGCAGAGCCGTTGCTGATTACCGCATTGGTTGATGGTGCAGTAATTACGTATCCATCAAGGGTGATAGCAAATTGGTTTCTAGGTTCAGTCAGCGGGAAAAGTCGCTCTGTTACCGCAGCAAACTGCTTGGTACCCTCCGCGTCGAACTCAAGGTTCACTGCCCAGGTGTTGGTGGTTGCACCGGTAGAAGTGGTTACTGTTCCAGCAGTTGAGTCGCTAACTGTGCTGCCGTCGATCTCGACTGGTCCGAGGATGAACTTCTGGTAACCAGTGGTGTCACATGTAATAAGCGGTTGTGCAGGGTCGTCCACCTGACCAGCCTCACGGAATGCCGATGAGCAGTCCAAGGCGTCGTAGGTTGCCTGTAGCTCTGGAGTAATCCATGCGACATCGCTAGCGTCTGTTGGGCTGGCACTTGGTGCTGCCTCTGCAGAAGCTGATGGGCTTGGGCTAGCCGATGAACCATCAGTTGCGCCAACCGAAGTAGAGACACCCTGAGAGGTGACTAGAACCGGACGGAACTCAAGTCGGGCGCTGCTGCGGATTAACTTGAGTGTGTTTTCATCAGGTGTGCCAGGGATCTCAACAGTGATGTTTGAATCGCCAGATGTCTTGACTGAGGCTTCGGAAACACCGCTGGCGTCTACACGCTGACGAATGATCGATACGGCCTGGGCCAATTGCTCATCGGTGACCTTTTCGCCATCGGCAAGCAACGGTGCCAAGATGATCGAAGTTCCGCCTTGGAGGTCCAAAGCTAACTTAGGTGTGAACGAAGCACCTGCGCCTGTGGCTGAACCCAGCCCAATTAGACCGGCAAGGATAGCGATTACCGCTCCCAGCCAGCTCAAGCGTTTAACAGCGCTCTTTGTTACTCCAGAGTCAGACATTTTGGATCCCCTTGTTCCTGAAAAATCTATTACTTAGCGGCTGGCTTTTTTGCAGCAGGCTTAGCGGCCGGCTTGGCTGCTGCCTTTGCTGCTGGCTTTGCCGGAGCCTTCTTCGCTGCAGTTGCAGTGGCTGCAGCCTTTGCGGCAGGCTTCTTGGCCGCTGGCTTAGCAACTGGTGCCGCTGCGTCTACTGAACGGATGGCAGCCTTGGCAACAGTAAGTTTGGTGCCCGGAGTGGTCTCAAGGATCATGCGGTCGTCTTCAAGTGAAACAATTTCACCAATGATGCCGCTGTAAAGAGTTACAGAAGCGCCGACGGTGATCTTGGCCTGAAGTTCAGCTGCCTGCTTCTTGCGCTTGCGAGAGTTGTTGAACATCATGGCAATCAATACTGCAAGTGCTACGTATAGGAAAATCTCTTGGACTGGCATTACGAACCGATCTATATCAGGAAGACAAAATAAACGACGCCCTTGGCGTCTCGACAATCATACTTTACGAACGCCGGATTATTGGTTATCTAGGGCTGGTAGCCCGAGGTGGCGGAGCCCAGCATTCGTAATGACCCGACCCTTTGCAGTGCGTGAAATTAGACCCAGTCTTACCAAGAAAGGTTCCACGACCGATTCGATTGTGTCTGGCTCTTCGCCGATCGCAGCCGAGAGTGTAGAAAGGCCGACCGGCTTCATCTCAAATTTGTGGGCTAGCGTGTCCAGAATCGAACGATCTAGTCGGTCAAGACCAAGCTGGTCAACCTCGTAAAGGGCCAAGGCGCTTTGAGTGAGGGCAACATCGATGGACTCTGACTTTGCGACCAGCGCATAGTCTCTGACTCGACGAAGAAGCCTATTTGCAATTCGCGGCGTGCCTCGGCTTCGTGAAGAGATTTCACTCAGAGCCTTGGGTGCTGCGGTGATTCCAAGTTTCTCAGCTGCTCTGTGAAGGACCCGTGTCAGCTCCTCGTCCGTATAAAACTCCATGTTTGCGGTGAAACCAAATCGGTCACGCAGCGGATTAGGCAGCATTCCGGAACGCGTTGTAGCCCCAACGAGGGTAAATGGAGAGATATCGAGTGGAATCGAAGTGGCACCCGGGCCCTTTCCAACCATTACATCAACGCGGAAGTCCTCCATGGCAAGGTAGAGCATTTCCTCAGCCGAGCGTGACATGCGGTGGATTTCATCGATAAAGAGAACTTCGCCAGGGGCCAGGGAGGACAGGATTGACGCTAGGTCGCCTGCGTTTTGAATTGTCGGCCCCGAAGTAAGGCGCAGTGACTGCCCACTCTCGTGAGCGATGATCATTGCAAGTGTGGTTTTACCCAGACCGGGAGGTCCCGCAAGAAGGATGTGGTCTGAGGTACGGTTTTGAATCCGGGCGGCTTCAAGTATTAGTGATAGTTGGGCACGGACTTTTTCTTGACCAACAAATTCCTGTAAGGACTTTGGCCGCAACGCCGACTCAAAAGCTAGTTCACTTTCGCCGCTAACTTGAGAACTCAATTCGCTCACTACGCCCCCACCGACTTACCCTTGCCCAAATCAGCCAAGGCCGCTTTGAGTAGCCCGGCATCACTCAAGTCTGGGGCATCGGTCAAAACACGCTTGAGAGAATCTTCAGCCAACTTGTTGGTCCACCCAAGACCGATGAGCGCTTCGAGCACTACATCTGTCGAACGAATAGTGGTCTTTTCGCTTTCGTTAGTCGAAGTGACTCCGATTTTGCCCGCCAGTGAAATGCAGATGAGTTTGGCGGTTTTAGGGCCGATTCCGCTAATCGCCCTAAAAGTTGAGTCATTCTGACTTGCAACTGACTCTGCGATTTGGTTGACACTTAGTCCGCTTAAGACAGCGAGAGCCGATTTTGGTCCGACGCCACTCACGCTTCTGAGGAGTTCGAATGTCGAGCGCTCTTCCTCGGTCAGAAATCCGAAAAGTTGCATGGCATCTTCGCGGACAATCATCGAGGTTAGAAATTCAACTTCTGCGCCTTCACTGAGCGAAACAGCGGTGTTTGGGGTGATGGCCACCAAATAACCGACGCCGTTTACATCTACGACGCACTGGTTGAGGTTTAGAAAGCGGCAAAATCCGCGCAGAGAAGCAATCACGCTCCCAGACTAACTAACTAACTTGATTCTTCGCTGACTTGATAGCCGTGTGCCAAGCTTTCTGGGCTGGAGTAAGCGTGCCTCCAGATTCGATAACTCCCCCGCGCCACGCATGACATATTGCAATGGCCAGTGAGTCTGCTGCATCCGCAGGTTTAGGAACTTCGGCCAGTCCAAGAATTTTGGCCACCATGTTACCGACCTGTGCTTTGTCAGCGCGACCAGAACCAGTTACCGCTGCTTTCACCTCGGTGGGTGTGTGCATGACAACTGGAATTCCGTGCTTCTCAGCAAGGTACATAACGATCCCGCTGATTTGAGCTGTTCCCATAACGCTTCGCAGATTGGCCTGTGAGAAAACTCGCTCAATTGCTAGGGCGTTTGGCTTATGCAGCGCAATTAGCACCTCAAGTTCAGTGGCTAATTGGTGAAGGCGAACCGGAAGGTCATCCGCCGTGCTACTTCGGAGAGTGTCGACGGCGATGAAACTAACCTTTTTTGAGGCTCCAAGCTCAACTACTCCAACACCACATCGAGTTAGACCGGGGTCTACTCCCATGATGCGGGTGGTCAAGGTTAGTCCTGCTCTAGTTCGGCCAAGACTTCTGGTGACATGTCAAAGTTCGAGTAGACATTCTGTACTTCGTCACAGTCTTCCAGGGCATCGATCAGAGCAATTACCTTGCGAGCGGTGTCCGCATCGACCTGAATTGGCATGGATGAGATGAACTCCACATCCGCTGACTCGTAGTCGATTCCGGCGGCCTGCAGAGCGGTTCGCACAGCAACCATTGAGCTTGGGTCGGTGGTGATCACAAACTGCTCGCCGCGATCTTCAACGTCATCGATGCCAACCTCTAGGACAGCGTCAAGAATGCTGTCCTCGTTGGTGCCGTCTGCCTTGGCCACAACAATTACACCCTTGCGGCTGAACTGGTACGAAACAGAACCAGGGTCGGCCATAGTGCCGTTGTTGCGTGACACTGCGAGTCTGACCTCAGCAGCTGCACGGTTTTTGTTGTCGGTTAGACACTCGATCAGGATTGCGACTCCGTTTGGACCGTAACCCTCATACATGATGTTCTGATACTCAACTGCATCAGCGCCAACACCAGAACCGCGCTTGATTGCTCGCTCGATGTTGTCGTTTGGCAGTGAGCTCTTACGGCCTTTTTGAACGGCATCGTACAGAGTCGGGTTTCCGTCTAGATCTGGACCACCCAGGCGCGCAGCTACTTCAATGTTCTTAATCAGCTTTGCAAAAAGCTTGGCACGACGACCATCGATTACAGCTTTTTTGTGCTTGGTGGTTGCCCATTTGGAGTGGCCGGACATAGTGCTCCTAGAGTACGGATTGATTTGCTACAAGTTTAGGCGCTAGTGCGCGTTTCTCACGGTCTTTGCGAACAAGGCGTGGATTCGATTCTCGCCAGTTACTTCGGGGTGAAACGAGATCCCGAGGGCATTATTCTGTCGCACTCCAACCACGCGGCCATCCGGCAGCTGTGACAAAACCTCAACTTCGTTGCCGACGCGCTCCACAATCGGTGCACGGATAAAGGCCGCATGCACAGCGCCTTCGACACCGACAAATTCGAGGTCCGCTTCGAAGGAATCTAGTTGGTTGCCAAAGGCATTTCTGCGCACCGAGACGTCCAAACCGCCGAAGCTGGCCTGATCGGATGTTCCGTCAATGATCTCGCTCGCCAGCATGATTAGCCCAGCACAGGTACCAAAAACCGGAAATCCGTTGGCGATTTTTGCCTTGATTGGCTCGTAAAGCTCGTAGGCAACGGCCAGTTTGTGAATCACGGTTGATTCGCCACCCGGAATAATCAAACCGCTAACGGACTCGAGTTCTTGAGGAGTCCGCACGTATCGGTTCTCTAGCCCAAGGGAATCCAGGGTTTGCGCGTGCTCTCGAAAATCTCCTTGAAGCGAGAGGACGCCAATCGGTAGCGACAACTTACCAGCCGCGCTCCGCCAAGCGGTGAGGAGCTGGGAGGTCGCTTACGTTGATTCCAACCATCGCCTCGCCCAGGCCGCGGCTAACTTCGGCCAAAACTGCTGGGTCGTTGTAGAAGGTGGTCGCCTTCACGATGGCCTTGGCGCGCTCGGATGGGTTTCCAGACTTGAAAATACCTGAACCAACGAAGACTCCGTCGGCACCCATCTGCATCATTAGTGCGGCGTCTGCAGGAGTTGCAACACCACCAGCAACGAACATCACTACTGGAAGTTTGCCGGTAGCAGCAACTTCACAGACCAAATCGTATGGTGCCTGAAGTTCTTTAGCGGCCACATAAAGCTCATCTGGGTTCTTGGCAGCTAGTGCGCGTATCTCAGAGCTGATGGTGCGAATGTGCTTCATGGCCTCAGAGACGTCACCGGTTCCGGCTTCACCCTTTGAGCGAATCATCGCTGCACCTTCGGTAACGCGGCGAAGCGCCTCACCTAGGTTGGTTGCGCCACAAACAAATGGCACGTCAAACTTCCACTTATCAATGTGGTTCACGTAGTCAGCTGGGCTTAGCACCTCAGACTCATCGATGTAGTCAACACCCAACTGCTGAAGAATTTGGGCCTCAACAAAGTGGCCAATACGGGCCTTTGCCATAACTGGAATCGAAACTGCACTGATAATTCCGTCAATCATGTCTGGGTCAGACATGCGCGATACGCCACCCTGGGCACGGATGTCCGCAGGAACTCGCTCCAAAGCCATAACCGCGACTGCACCGGCATCCTCGGCAATCTTTGCCTGCTCTGGTGTGACCACGTCCATGATCACACCGCCCTTCATCATTTCGGCTAGGCCGCGCTTGACTAGTGGGGTTCCGGTGTTTGGGCGTGATGATTTAGATTCAGTCATAGTGCAATTCTAAACTGCCCACCGCGCTGACCTATTCCGGTTAGTGCCTTATTGTCCTCGAATTACGAAACCGAAGACCAAGCCTCAGCGATTTGCTCTCTAACTTCACCGAGTAGGCGAGGCAACGCCTTAGTCTCGGCAATAATCGGAAAGAAATTTGAGTCGTTGCGCCAGCGCGGGACGATGTGCTGATGAAGGTGGGAGGCTATTCCAGCTCCAGCAACCTCTCCTTGGTTCATACCCAGATTGAATCCATGGCAATTCGATACTGCTTTCAGCACCCGCATCGCCTGCTGGGTAATACTGCCAATCTCGGTAATTTCCTCTGGTGTGGCCAGATCGTAGGTCGAAATGTGACGGTAGGGGCAGACCAATATGTGCCCAGAATTGTACGGAAAAAGGTTCAAAAGCGCGTACGCGTGCTGCCCGCGGAAGACAATCAGCGATTCCTCGTCAGGGCGTTCCGGGCCTAGGCAGAAAGGACAATCTTCATCGGCTGGCTGTTGGCCATTTTGGATGTAAACCAACCGATGTGGGGTCCAGAGATGCTGAAAAGAATTTGGTACACCGGGCAAATCTGCCGAGTTCTCCAGCCCTCTCCCCTCGTTCATTGTTAAACCTGAACCTTGTCTTCGATGGCTTTCAGAATTCGCTGGATTGCTTCGGAAACCGGAATGCCATTCTCCTGAGAGCCGTCACGGAATCTGAAACTCACAGCCCCAGCAGCTTGATCCTCGCCACCGGCAATAAGCATGAACGGAACCTTGTTCATAGTGTGGTTTCGAATCTTCTTCTGCATACGGTCGTCAGAATCATCAACCATCACGCGAACGCCATGCTTTCTTAGCTCACTGGCGATTTCGTGTAGATATTCTGAGAATGCCTCGGCGATTGGAACACCAACCACCTGAACCGGAGCCAACCAAGGCGGGAAGTGACCGGCATAGTGCTCGGTTAGAACGCCAAAGAATCGTTCAACCGAACCAAAAAGCGCTCGGTGAATCATGACCGGCCGCTGCTTTGTGCCCTCTGCAGTGGTGTACTCAAGGTCAAAACGCTCTGGAAGATTGAAGTCCAACTGAATTGTTGACATCTGCCAGGTTCTGCCGATTGCATCGCGAGCCTGCACTGAGATCTTTGGGCCGTAGAAGGCTGCGCCGCCTGGGTCTGGCACAAGTTCAAGGCCCGAATCAGCGGCAACCTTCTCAAGTGTCGCGGTGGCAGTTTCCCAAATTTCATCGCTACCGACGAACTTAGGATTACCTAGTTCTCGAGTTGACAACTCCAGGTAGAAATCATTCAGACCATAGTCCTTCAGCAATCCGAGGACAAAGCCAAGAACATCTGTAAGTTCCTGTTCCATGTTTTCTTGAGTGACGAAAAGGTGTGCGTCGTCCTGGGTTAGTCCACGTACTCGGGTCAATCCGTGCAGAACACCGCTCTTTTCATTGCGGTAAACAGTTCCAAATTCAAACATTCGTAGCGGAAGATCACGGTACGACCTTGGCTGGCTGCGGTAAATCAAAATGTGGAACGGACAGTTCATCGGCTTTAGGTAGTAGTCCTGCCCAGCCTTACGAATGGTGCCATCTTCGTCGCGCTCTTCGTCCATGCGAATAGGCGGGAACATGCCATCTGCATAGGTCTGCAGATGTCCAGAAATCTCGAACAGGTTGCTCTTAGAAATGTGCGGGCTATAAACGAAGTCGTAACCAGATTCTTCGTGTCGCTTGCGACTGTAATCTTCCATGACGCGACGCATGATTCCGCCCTTAGGGTGGAACACGGCTAGGCCGGACCCAATTTCCTCAGGAAAGGAGAACAGGTCTAGATCGACACCCAAGCGTCGGTGGTCACGGCGCGCAGCTTCTTCCAATCGCTCCTGGTGCGCACGGAGTTCATCCTTGCTTGGCCAGGCGGTTCCATAGATTCTCTGAAGCTGCTTATTGTTTTCGTTGCCCCGCCAGTAGGCAGATGCAACTCGGGTAAGTGCAAATCCATTACCAATCATGCGTGTGTTCGGAAGGTGCGGTCCACGACATAGGTCACGCCACACTGTCTCGCCCGATTGTGGGTCAACGTTGTCATAAATCGTCAGGTCCCCAGCGCCCACCTCAGCACTGCCCTCACCGAGATCTGACCCCTTCAGTCCAATCAACTCGAGCTTGTATGGCTCGTTGGCAAGTTCAACGCGAGCGTCTCCGTCATTAGTAACTCGGCGAACAAAACGCTGGCCTGAGCGAATGATTCGCTCCATTGCCTTCTCTAGGCTCTTTAGGTCTTCTGGTGTGAATGCTTCGAGAACGTCAAAGTCGTAGTAAAAGCCATCCTTGATTGGAGGGCCGATCCCGAGCTTGGCTTCAGGATTGATGTTCTGGACAGCCTGGGCGAGGACGTGTGCGGCCGAGTGGCGAAGAATGTTCAAGCCATCAGGCGAGCTGATTTCGACAGCCTCGACGGTGTCGCCGTCCTTAAGTCGATGGGCTAGGTCACGGAGCTCACCGTTGACACGCTGGGCCACGACTGTGCGAGAGGTGAAAACCTTGAAGCCATCGGAATTTGGCTCGAGTTCGACTGATAAACCATCGACTACGACGCTGAATTTGGACACGAGAACCCCATCTGACTGAAATAACTTTCTCATTCTACTTTGGAGCAGCTCGGAGCCCGCCTAGGCCCAGAAACGTGCCTTCATCGACGCCCTGAAAGTTATGCTTGAACAGTGAGTATTTCTAAAGATTCCAGAGTCGTTCTAATTGGCGCAGGTGTGATGAGTGCAACTTTGGGCACTTTCATCAAATTGCTTAGTCCGTCAACTCAGATTCAGGTCTTTGAGCGACTACCGGATGTGGCTTTGGAAAGCTCAAACCCTTGGAATAACGCTGGTACCGGTCATGCGGCGCTTTGTGAACTTAACTACATGCCTGACTCGAAGGATGGGTCTCTGCCATCTGCGGCCAAGGCTGAGTCCATCAATGAGCAGTTTCAGCTTTCTCGTCAGTTTTGGTCCTATCTTGTGAACCAAGGGATTCTCGGCGATCCCGACACATTTATTCACTCCACTCCTCACATGACATTTGTCCGAGGAGCCAAGGATGTTGACTACCTAAATCGACGTTTCCAGGCTTTGAAGGATCTTCCGCTATTTGCAGGAATGAAGTACTCAGAAGACGCAAAGCAAATTTCAAAATGGGCTCCCCTTCTAATTGACGGTCGCACGTCAGATGAACCAATCGCAGCAACGTACATCGAATCTGGAACAGACGTTGATTTTGGCTCAATCACCCGTCAACTGTTTGGCTTCTTGAAATCTAAAGGCGTTGAGGTTCGCACTTCAGCCGAAGTCTCATCGTTGGTTCGCACTGAAGATGGTGATTGGCAACTCGTCGTTACAGATACAACTACAGGGCAGAAGTCTTACTCACGAGCAGACTTTGTCTTTGTCGGTGCTGGTGGTTGGGCCCTTAAGTTGCTGCAGAAATCAGGGATTTCAGAGGCCAAGGGCTACGGTACCTTCCCGGTAGGCGGTCAGTGGCTAAAAACTGACAACCCTGCGGTTGTGGCCAAGCACCAGGCCAAGGTATACAGCCAGGCCAGCGTTGGTGCGCCACCGATGTCGGTACCTCACCTAGATACCCGCGTGGTCAATGGCAAAGCCAGTTTGCTGTTTGGCCCTTACGCGACGGCCAATCCAAAATTCTTGAAAAACGGTTCCATTTGGGACTTGCCGAGTTCCATTCGTCCAGCCAATCTAATCCCGTATTTGGCAGTTGGCTTGGGCAACGTTCCGCTTATCAAGTACCTGGTTGGTGAGCTGGCCAAATCCAAGCGCAAGAAGTTTGAATCGCTACTTGATTTCTACCCGAAGGCCAACGAATCAGACTGGGAGCTACTCAACGCGGGTCAGCGGGCCCAGGTGATTAAGAAGGACCGAAAGAAAGGTGGAGTTCTCCAGTTTGGAACTGAGGTCGTCACTGCCAACGACGGTTCCGTTAGTGGTCTACTTGGTGCCTCACCGGGTGCCTCCACCGCAGTTCACGTCATGCTTCAGGTCTTGCAGCGTTCATTCTCATCAGAGTTTGATTCATGGCGTCCAAAGCTGCAGGAGATCATTCCAAGTTTTGGAAGCAGACTAAGCGACGATCCAGCGGCGGCCAAGGCCTCCCTAGCCGCAACCGCTAAGACTCTCAAGCTTCGCGGATAGCTCTTAAGTGAAAAAACCCGTCCTTTGGACGGGCTTTTCCAACTACTTCTCGCAGACTAAACCGTCGCGGTCTTTGTCCAAATGTTTGTTTTTTGCATATACAGAGCTGCTGACGACGGCTCGGTAAATGGGCGTCTTTCCTTTGTTCTTTGAACTTATGGTCTTCTTGACACCACCAGTGTAATCCCCGTTCATTTTCGAACAATTGCTGTATTTCTTCAGCGGAAGTGACTTCAGACTCGTTGACCATGGCCTCTGATATCCGCAGTCAAAAAGTGTCCCACAGAGCGACGGTGAGCCGATAATTATGCCCATGTTCTCTGAGTCCACCAGCTTGGCTGTTACCACGCCTATAACTCGACCGCTTCGATCAAATAGCGGCCCACCAGAGTTTCCAGGGTTGATTGGCACCGAAGTTAGAACAACGTTACCTTCCGTAGAGACTTTAGATATCACTCCAGTGGTCAACGAGCTGTTTATCCCCATCGGATTACCGATGGTGCCTACCCACCAACCCTGCTTTGGTTTTTCACCGCGCCAGTCCAAGGTAGGAATTTTGACGTAGAGGAGCACTGAAGCCAAATCCATGTCGGAATCGGAGCTCCAAATGTAGCCCTCCTCTTCACTTCCATCGGCCAACACGACCGTTACAAGTTTGTCGCCAAGGCAATCTGCTATGACGTGATGATTAGTAACCAGTACCGTCTTGACGCCAGCCGAGCGCATGTCCGCACTTATAGTCGCATCGGCCGCCCATGCTGTCCCCGAACTGGATCCACACACTACGGAAACCACCGATTTACCAACTTGCTCAGCCGTTGCAACTAAGTCAATTGGGCTTTTGGCAGGGGTTGGTGTCTTGTAAATCTTTTCACTTGTCGACTTCGGTAGAGCGGAACCAATGACCGGGTTTTCCGGCTCGGAAACGGCCACTCCTTGCACGTTGAAGACAGCGAAGTTTGAACCGTCAGGAACGAAGTCCCCTGAGTCATCGCTCGAGTCTGGATCTATTGCAAACCCTTGTAGATTGACCTGGCTATTGATGATTCCCAAACAAGATTTAGGGAGGCCGAAGCCAATCCAGGATGCTTCTGAATCGAGATCTACCCAGGTTTCAACGGTGCAGCCGGGAACAAGTCTTTGATTCGCTGGATCCCAAACCGTGAGAACATGTTCAACTCGCCCGTAGTCGTAAGGGGTGTCGTCGGTGAAAATAGTGAAGTCTGTTCGCCCGTCTAAGTCGCTGTCCACGTCTATGCCTGCAAAGGCGCCGTCAACAAAGTCATACGAATAAACCGGCAACCACATGTGGAGCCAAACGTATAGCAAGTCTGGGTTGGTCGACTCCTCAGCGACCTCCAACTCAACAATCTCGGTATACAGACTCAACCCGCCATCGTAAGAAGAGTCGGACACCGATTGTCGGTCTGTGATGGCTGCTTGAGCAGGAATAGCGACGGATATAGACAGCGATAATGCTGCTAGCGCCGCTACATACTTTGAAATAATTTTCATGATTCCCCCAAATCACTTATCTGGCAAACGTATCACCCGCCCCCGCCAGAAACGAAAAAACCCGTCCAATGGCCGGGTTTTTTATTTGAAGCTCTTTTTCGTGGTCGATACTGGGATCGAACCAGTGACCCCTTCCATGTCAAGGAAGTGCGCTACCGCTGCGCCAATCGACCATTTTGTTTTGTTTTTGTGGAGGTGGAGACGGGATTTGAACCCGTGGGTTTACAGCTTTGCAGGCTGTTGCTTTGGGCCGCTCAGCCACTCCACCATGCTTTCACGAGGCTTACGCCCTACTGCGAGCGGATGACGAGATTCG
>JACCDY010461873.1_pt1 | contig 40935 bp, 26 predicted proteins | sample 7446391 | NCBI WGS metagenome assembly JACCDY01 (sample SAMN15323451, study PRJNA562643) | freshwater metagenome | isolation source: river surface water | place: USA:Blue River Watershed | collected 2017-08-18
GATCAGGCCGTTCATTGCCGCAAAAGGATCCGGCGGAGCCGCTGCCGTGGATGCAGCGGTGACGGGATACCCGAGTTCCTCAAGTTTTTCAAGGAACTGGAGAGTTACCAACCCGCCCTGCGACCATCCACTGAGAAATAACCCGGATGGTCGTATCCCCCTGGCCGTCAGGAAAGAGGAAGCCGCTAGATAACAATCAAGACAGGCCTGTTGATGACTTCCCTTCACCGTATACCCTTCGCTCTCGGTCGAATCTCCAATTCCAAAATAATCCGGAGCAATCACCACATCCCCCTGCCCCGCGAAGACCGCTGTTACTAACCGATCTTCGTAACCACCGTCCCAATAAGTTCCTTGGGTTTCCGGGTTATTGGTCACGAATGCATAGGAAGGACCTTGGTACTTTCCGAAAATAGTTCCGTGTTGGTAGGAGATGAGTTTGGGAGCCTGAGGGTATCTTGGGAAAGTCTCGCCCAATTTCGGGATGGCAACCATGCCATATGCCACGGTTTTTTTATTCTTCTGTTCAGGAATCCGGGAGCTATAGGAAATCCTGTAGATTTCCACGGGATAGAGGGCAGGGGTGAAAGTCGGTACGGTGTAATTCGTGGCGTGGGGAGCGGCAAAAGTATCCTTATCAGTCTGGAGAATTGAGTTCAGTTCATTGGTGCCAACTGTCCTCTGAAGCGTCGCCTTAAGAAGTGTGCCGGGAGACTGAGCAAGAACTCCCGATCCAAGAATTAGTTGAAAGACAAAAACCGCAGGGAGAGCCAAAAATTTTAGGAGAGAATTGGATTTCATTTTAAATTTTTTAAAGACATTTAAGGCAACTTATTTTCAGGTGAAATAAAGTGCATTTGGCAAATTCACACTTCTGTTGTGTTTGTGCAATCTGATTATGGAGGGGAATGGGGGCATTAATCAATATGTGGGGATCATTCTGCACCATCCAACTTTTTTCTCGGAGTAAATTCTTACGGCTTTTACGATTCCTTTGGTCAGGTATATTTAAGTCTATGCAGCTTTCCATGCGGACAGACTATGCCCTGAGGGCTCTCTTCACGCTGGTCGAGCACAGGGGCGGACCTCCCATCCCGATTCTGGAACTGGCTCGGCGCAACGATGTGCCGAAGCGCTTCCTTGAGCACATCATGCTCGACCTCAAGGAAAAGGGCTGGGTCGTCAGCACGGCAGGAAAACGGGGCGGCTACCAACTCGCGAAGTCCCCGGAAAAAATCACGATGGGGGAAGTGGTGCGCCACTTCGACGGCTACCTGGCACCCATTGCCTGCGTCTCGGTGACGGACTACAAACGCTGCTCCCAGGAAAGCACCTGCCGGTTCCGCCGTGTCATGCTCACCGCCAGGAATCTCGTTGCGGGCCTCATGGACAGGACCACTCTGGCCGATGTGATGAAGGCACCCCCGGTGGGAGCGGATGAATTGAAACGGATCCAGGGACTCGACGGGGATGGCATTTGATCAGCATCCACTCGGTCGCCGGAACTTTTCACGATCATTAGCCGGATAAAGGCTCAGGATGAGCTTTCCGATCAAGTCCTACCTCACTTTCAAGGCATTCACACTGGAAAGAATTCCGGAGATCATGGAATAGGCAACTATTCCCACGAACAGGGCCACAATCAGGATAACAGCAGGCTGAATGAGCGTGGTCAGCACTTGGATTTTCCCGGAAAGTTCACGGTCATATCGCTTGGCGGCCCTCTGAAGTGAGCCTGAAAGATTTCCGGTCTGTTCCCCCACTGCCAGAATATCAAGCAGGACGGGAGGAAAGAATCCGGTCTTCCGAAGGGAAGCGGCAAGGGAGGAACCCTCCCGTACCATGGAGGTGACTTCTTCAAGCAGTCCCTTCAGATAAACATTGGAGGTGGCCCCCTTGAGCAACTCCAACGAAGCAAGCATGCTGACCCCGTTTGAGACAAGCGTGGAGAGATTTTGAGTCATCTCGGCAAAGAAGCGTGTTTTCAGAACGGCTCCGACCAGAGGAACTTCCAGTTGCCGCCTGTGCCACCAGTCCTTGCCCGAAGGGGTCGCCACGGCGGCACGGATGCCAGCGACCAACGCCATGATTGCAAGAAGGATTGCCCACCAATAATGACCGCAGAAGAGGCTGACGGAAATCAGCGCCCGGGTGATCGCCGGAAGTTTCTGGCCCGATTTGCCCAGCAGGACCGAGAGCTGCGGCACCAAAAAGGTCAGGAAGATGAACATCAGGACAATCGCCGATGTGAACACAATCGCCGGATAAACAAGGGCCGAGGTCACTTTTCTTCCAAGTTCACCGACCATCTCGAGGTGGGCACACTGGCGCTTGAGAATCTGAGGAAGCGCTCCGGCGGCCTCACCGGCAGCCACAAGGTTGCAGTAGAGGGGGTCGAAGGATCTGCCGCATCCCCGGAGGGCAGTCGAGAAGCCGACACCCTCACGCACCTGCTGACGAAGACTGGAAGCGACTGTTTTCACCGGGGAGCGCTCCTGTCTCTGTTCGATGACTTTCAAGGCCCCCTCAAGCTGGAGTCCTGCCTCAAGCAACTCCGCGAGCTCCTCGGTGAAAAAGAGCAATTGCTTACCGGTGAGTCGTGGAAGCTGCGCTGCCGATACCGGTGGTCCTTCACTTCCCCCGGCCGCGCGTCCATGGGCGGACTTTACCTTCCCCCCTTCTGAAACAACTGCTTCGGCGGTGACCCTTCCGGGCTGGAGCCCCCGTTCACGAAGTCTCCGATAGGCATCGGACTGCGATAAAGCCTCCATGCGCCCGCTCTCGGAACGACCCGAGGCATCAACGGCTCTGAACGTGTAGTAGGGCATGAAATTGGCTCTTGCGGAAACAGCCTCCATCGATTCGAAGAGCACCCTATGTGTCAAAATGATTTTTCAGCCGCAGTGTTTTGTTTTGTCACAGACTTGTAACATTTCCCCCCATCCCAACGAGCCACAAATGCCTTGGACTGGATGAACACGAAAGATAGAAAGAATTCATGAGCAATGTCCATCGTCTCGTCATCGCCTTGATGGCATGGGGCATGCTTGGCAGCAACGTTCTCTGTGGGGCAGTGAATGATACCCTGCCCCCGATACCCTCCCTGATCATCAATCTCCGTAAGGACGCGGCAACGAATGCTGTTCCGAATTGGTTTACGGGGAAGGTCACCGTGATGCCTGAGTCAGATGCCGTGGAAGTTTCCCTCCCCGCCCTGGCGGCACAGGACGAGATCGGATTCCATGCAGTGACCGTCGTCTTCGATGACAATGGGGATGGCGGCCCCGTTGCCGAGTGGATATCTCGGGACAAGGACCGCACTCTCCTAAGTGCCGGCCTGGGAGAAACGGGCGTGGCTCCGGGGCTGAACGCACGCACGATCCTGATCTCCCAAGGACTTACCCTGGACGGGGGAACCCTTCGTGTTTCATTTGCCGGACGATTCCAAAGGCTTCTGACGGTTGCCGTGCAGCCCTGCCGAGAACTGGGTATCGCGGCCATGACATCGGGAAATGGCTTGGTTCCCGGACTTGTGATCGGCACGGATCGCGTCCTTTCCTTGTCGGAAGTCTACGACACTTCCTCACCACTTGCTCAGGGAGACAGGTCGGAAGGACGGACCGTACATGCCGAACTCTTCAGCGCTGCCTCAAATCTCGACTCAGCGGGACAACTCGAGATCATCGTTCCCATGGGATCCGCACCCTCCGGATCATGGATCGGCAGTGATGCCGCAGGACTTGATCCGGAATCATGGATCGAGGTTAGCGTGAACGGCGAGTCGCTCGGAGTCATGGGTATGGCGCCCTTCCCCCTTCAGGACTCCGCAACGCTGTTCTCCGCATCCGGTCGTCTTCTAAGGGCAGGTTGGCGCAGGGGAAGCCTCTATGTTCCGCCACGCCTCTGGAAAGAAGGGGAAAACTCCGTGATTCTGACCCTTCGCCGCGCGAGGGGTGACGAGGGAAAGCCCGTACTTCTCAGGAATGCTTCGCTGGATTTGCTCTATCCGCCGGCATCGGATTCTCAGTCTGGCAAAGTGCAGGAATCATCCCTGCCCGAACCTCCTATGCCTGCCTCTGAAACCAAAGCCCCTGAACACAAATATATTACAAACTCAATCACCCCGCCTTTTCCCTCCTTTCTCTATCGCGCAACCATTCCTGCAGAGCCCTCCATGGCTACGGAACCTTCACCTGCCGCACCTTGACGATGATCCCGTCTTGGCGGAGATCTTCCTTGTGACAATACTGGAAACACCCACACCCCGATGATGACACCCCGAACTAACACATCACGTCGTATGCGCGCCGAAGCGGGCTATACCCTCTTCGAGATCATGCTTGTGCTGGGCATCATCGCGGTCCTCGTTGGATCCGCAATCTACATGCTCTCGGGGAACATTGATGTGGCGAAGGAACAGCGAGTCCAGAGCGACATTCAGGCGATCTCGATGCAGCTCCGGACTTACGAGATGCTCAACTTCCGCAAACCCACCACCGAGCAGGGACTCAAGGCTCTTGTCCAGATGCCAAACGCCGCGCCCAAACCCCAACATTGGAAAAAGCTGATGGAAAGCGTCCCGATGGATCCTTGGGGCAACGAATATGTCTACCGGAACCCCGGGAAGTTCAAGACCGACGGGTACGACCTCTACTCTCTTGGACCGAAGGGGACGGAGGGTGAGGGCAACATCGGCAAATAAGATATTCCCCGACGCAGGATTTACCCTGCTCGAGATCATTATCGCCCTTGCTCTTGTGGCGATCCTGGTCTCCGCCTCACTTCCCTTTCTGTTCGATTCCTTCGCCTCCTCGCAGGGTGAGCGCGCCATGGAAGCAATCATTGCCAAGGCAAGGGAAACGCGTGCGCAAGCAATGGAAAAGGGGGAATCGCGTTGCCTCCGAGTCACCTCCACCGGACTGGAGGGGACAGCATTGCCGGAAGGATGGAAACTCGAGATCAGGGGGATCAACGATTCAAAATTCCATGAACCGTCAAGGAATCAGGTCTGGGAATTCAACGCGGCCGGGATCTGCGAACCGCTCGCCCTCCGAGTCATCCATGGAGAGCGTCAGGTCACCGAGACATTCGACGCCCTCACGGGACAACCCGTCCATGGCGATGAATAACACCGTGAAAAGAGCGGGATTCACCCTGTTCGAGGTCCTTATTGCGCTGGCGGTTTTCATGCTGGCGGTTACGGGACTTGCCGTTGCGCTTGACACCTCGCTGCAAGCGGCGCTGCAAATCAGGGAGAGGTCTCTCTGCAGATCGGAACTGGAATCCCGACTTGCCTACTGCCAGGCCAACCCTCCTGCCGAGGGGTCTCCGCGAATTGTGGATGCGGAACGGAACCGAGGGATCCGCGTGGAGGAATCACTTGTCCCGTACCCCGCCCATAATTCTGCCGGAGCCGAGATCACCGGCTTGAAGAAACTGACCGTCATCACCAAGGCAGGAAACGAGAGTGATCGGGCCGAAATACTCATCAATAAGCCATGAGCAGGATTTTCCAAAACGGTCTGCAAGGCTCCCGCATGGGCTTCACTCTTCTGGAGGTAGTGCTCTCCATGGGTATCCTTGCACTGCTTGCAGGATCGATTTACGCGATCTCAAACTCCGCCATCACGGCGTCTCGCACCACCATGGAGCAGCAACTCACCCTGCGCAGGGTGGATGCCTTCCTCCGCGTTACCCGTGACGCCCTGCTCAATCTGCCAGCCCAGGCGACGATCTCCCTCGAGGTGGCGCGGGGCATAGGAGGTGATCCCGAACCCAGGCTTACGCTTCGCAATGTGCAGGGTCTCTTCGGTGTTCCGAGCCTTGGGGGAAGTTCCCTTGTCCTGGCCGCCAAGCCGCGTGCCGACGGTTCGAGAATGATCACCATGCTGAGAATCCCCCCCAAGGCAAGCGGAAGGGAACTCGAGGCCTCTCTCGCGGCACCCGGGACGCTGCTTCTTCCCGGAGTCCGCAAGCCGCGTTGGTCATTTCTGTCCGATGATACATGGAAGGAGGAGTGGCCCGAAGGCAGTCCTCGCCCCACACTGGTGCGTCTCCAGTTCGAGATCAGCGGCATCCCTGATCCCGTGGAGGCGATCTTCTTTGTTCCTCCCGTAAGTGCTCTCCCTTCAGGGGCATCGCCCACCCCCACGCCGCCTACCCCCCCGACACCCGGCACCTGAGTGCAATGCAGTCATGACAAGGCCTCCTCTATCACCATCATCAGCCACATTCGGACAGTGCGGGATGGCCCTTCCGATGGTGCTTTGGACGATTGCTCTGCTCACCGGGATCACTCTTCTTCTGGCCGGGATCATTAATGCGTGGATCGTCGAGGAGACGCGTGCGGGCAAGCTGTTCCGAGCGAGACAGCAGGCTCTATCGGGCGTCGCGGTAGCGATGAATCCCGGGGTCCTTCCCGGCGATCCGCTGCTGCAATCCAAGGCCAATGATGGTGAGGAAGGGTACTCCGTGGTGATCAAGGATGAGTCGGGCCTGATCAATCCCAATCACTTCCTGTCACGGGTCCCGGACCGCAGGGATCTGCTCAAGCGCCTTTTTGCCGCATGGGGACTCGACATGAACCAATCCGATGCGGCGGCTGACGGCCTCTTCGACTGGCAGAGTCCCGTCCCGTTCCGATCACTGCACGGTGCCAAGAAAGCGGAATATGATGCGGCAGGTCTTGCCGGAATGCCACCGGGGGCTCCATTCGTCTCTCCGGAGGAGATGTCGCTTGTCATTGGATTCGACGCGGTCATGAAGGCAAGACCCGATTACCGTTCGTTTTTCACAACTTACTTCAACGGCCCCGTCAATGTCCTGCGGGCTCCCAGAGGTGTCCTGACCGACTTTCTGGGACTCACGCCACTCCAGGCCGATGCCTGGATCACCCTTCGTTCAGGAAAGGACGGCATTGAGGGAACTTCCGATGATTTGACGCCGGAGGATCTCCGCAATGCCGTCACCCTGATGGGGGTGAGCGGCCCCACGCGTGCTTTCATTCTGGAAAACTGCGGAATCAAGGGGGGGGTACGCCGTATCGAAAGCACGGGCTTCTGCAACGGGGTACGGCACCGAATCACGGTGATCAGCGCCGAAACCCCATCAGAAAATCCCCAAGGCGCCGCGGCTGTGCTAGGGTGGACGGAACAATGACCCCAGAGATGTCAGAGACGCCCTCCATGCACGGTCCGGAAAACGCCGGGGGGGATCCGTCCGCCGGGATTCCACGGCGTCTATTTTCCGGAAGCAAGGTGCTCCAGGGCATCATCCTTGATCGACCAGGCATCTCCGAGGGGTCTTGGGAACGGTGGTTTTTCCAGAGTGGTGAAGAGGGAGGGGCCCTGCGTCTGGACCATGATTCCCCGATCCCCCGGGGGCAGGAAAGCGTGACGGCCATCCCATCCTCCATGCTTTACTCATGGCCCCTCTGGGTCTCCTCGGAAGAGTCACCCCTGGACCTGGCGCGGATGGAGCTCTCGGGAAGGCATTTTCTCAAGCGTGGCATGGAAACCTCCCTGGTCGTGCTTCCGGTTGAGGAGTCAGGTGGGAGACGTCTTGTGATGGCCGTTGCGGCGGAGGAACCGTTTCCTGACGGATCAATGCTTCCGGGATGGAAGGAATCATCCCGTTTCGAACTCCCCTGCAATGTGCTTGGAACGGCACACGGGCACGATTTGGTGCTTTGGCAGGAGTGGGGACGTTTCCAAATGGCTTTTTTCCGGGAGAAAAACCCGGTCTGGTTTTGCGGTCTGGATGCGGATGGGGCTGGCGGTATTGTTCAAAGAAGCGCCTTGAGGCTTCTTTCCGAAAAGGTGATCCCACATCTACCACTTTCCATTGCCCTCTGCGGGATACCGCAGGAGGGCTTGGAGATATGCTCCGGGGAACTTCAACGGATCTTCCCACGGGCACGGATCCATGAAGTTGCCGAGACGGATGATAAGGGGCATCCTTCCCTTCCAAAACCGGCACCGCCCGCCCTTTCGGTGGACATTCCCCCGGCGGAGGCCGTGGCGGATCGCCATCGTCGGGTAAGAATCCGACGACTCCTCAACTTTGCCGCAGCGGGAATCATTCTTTACCTTCTGTTGATTCTTTGGGGAGCAGGGGATCTGCTGATCCGAAGGCTGACGTTGAACCGCCTGCGCCACGAGGCAGACTCCCTCTCGGAACAGGCCCTTAGGGCCAAGGATGCATCGGATCGCTGGAACGCCTCACGCCGCGCCGTGGATCCTTCCACCTACCCGCTCGATCTCCTCGCCGCGGCAGCCGTGCCCACGGAGGGAGGAAAGGTTCGCCTGACCGGTTTTTCCATGGATCAGGATCACCTGCAGATTGCGGGCGAGGCAACAGACGTAACCCAGGCCTACTCCTTTATCGAGCAACTCAGGAACAACCCCCTGCTCCAGGAATACGAATGGACGGCCGGCCAGCCCCAGCTTGCCGGTAAGAACAGTGTCCGCTTCGAAATGACAGGTGCCCGCAATCTCCCCAAACCATGAAACGGCTTGCTCCCGGCGAGAAAAGACTTTTGCTCATCCTCTGCGGGGCGCTTTTCCTCGCGGTCAACATGTTTGGATTAAGGGTATTTCTGCAGGCAAGGTCAGGCCTTTGGAAATCGATTACTGCAACCAGATCCGGGATCGCCGAGAGCAAGGGCTGGATCGAGCGAGGGGAAATTCTACGGGGAGCCATGTCTTGGCTAGATTCCAACCCCATGCCCAGATCGACACCAGATGCCGCCAGCGCCGGCCTGCTGAAATCGGAGCGGGAGGAGGCGGAAAAGTCGGGGCTCAAAGTGATCGAGGAAAACCTCCTCCCCCCGCAGTCCTCTTCCCAAGGCTCCAGCGTGACAGTCGCCGTGAAACTGAACGGGCCCTTTGCAGGCCTTGTGAAGTTTCTTTTTGCCCTCCAAACCCCCTCCGCTTGGAGGACCGTCGACAAGATCGAGGTCAAGAGCGACACGCAACCTCCAAACATCGTTGTCGATTTGGAGCTGTGCCAGCACTTCCAGCCGGTTGACAGTTCCGCCGGCACGGGAACAACTCAGCCCAGTCAATGAACCTTCGACCAAAGATCGCATCCTTTGCCTGGAAGGGACTCCTGTTGAACTCACTCATGTGCCTTACACATGGCGCATCCGCCTCGCCTGACCTGACCGAAGGATGGAAACAACCTCGCGAACTGGAAGCTTTTGCAAAGCTCATCTCCCATTCCCCGTTTTCACTTCCTACTCTGGAGGAAAGCTCCCCCCTTGCGGAACGCTATGCCATGACCGGGATCATCACCATCGGCGGTGAGGAGCAGGTCTTTGTCTTTGACCGGACGGACAAAAGCCGAGAACTTTTGACTGGCAGACCAAACGCCAAGAACATGTCGCTCGTTTCCGTGATCCGTGAAGGGAAAAATCCCATCAAGGCAACCATCAGCGTGGGGGGAGAGACGGGTACCATAGGGTTCCTGGAGGGAGCCCCGCCACAGGCCCAAACCTCCGCTCCAGCTCCCGTTCCCGGATCCCCAGCCTCGGCGAATGCCACCCCCTCCGGCATCAGCCTCCCTCCCTTACCACCCCTTCCAAAAACCCCTCCGACCACTCCGCAAGGCAGGCGTATCATCCGCCGGCCCGTGGTGACGCCTCCGCAGACTCCCTAAAACTCAGACTCATGATTCCATCACCCAACCGGACCGCTTCACTCGGGATCCTGATCACCGTCCTGCTTCTCATTGGGATTGCGTATGTGATGGCCGAGCCGCCAACTCCATCCCAGGCTCAGGAGACAATTTCCATCCAGTTTCCCCACACGTCCGTTGCGGAAGTGCTGACAGTCTATGAAAAACTTACGGGCAAGCGACTGATCCGCGACTCCAATCTTGCCGGGCCGGAGCTCTCCATCATGGTAACCGATCCTGTTCCGCACAAGGAGGCGATCGCACTGATCGAGAGTTCCCTCCTGCTCAACGGCTACACGCTGGTTCCCGTGGACGACAACACAGTCAAGATCCTTGGCCCCAGCCGCCCTCCACGAACGGAGGGACTGCCTCTCTACCTCGAGGAGTCACAACTCCCCGCGGAAGGTGACAAGATCGTCAGCTTTTACCAACCGCTACGCTTCCTCTCTCCGGCAGAGGCACTGGCTATTGTCCAAGGGGTGGTGCAAATGAATGCCTACGGTTCCTTGGTCGCCGTCCCCAACACCAGTGCCCTTGTCATCACCGATAAGACACCGATCATCAGACAGGCGATCGCGTTACTTCAGATTGTCGATCGAGAACCAAGCCAAATCATCACCGAATTCATTCCCTTGCAGCGTGCCAATGCCGAGAAAGTCGTGGAAACACTCAACCAGATGTTCGGGGCGGGATCGGGCGGTGGCAGCACCACTGCTCAACCCCAGCAGGGAGGCCAACAACAAGGAGCAGCAGTTGTGTCGGCAGGCGGCGACATCCATCTGCTCAGCGGCAAGGCCCAGTTCATCGCAGACAAAAGGACGAACAGAATCCTCATGGTGGTCAAGGCGGAGAATTACAAGTATCTCCGGGAATTGATTTCCAAACTGGACCAACCGGTCGAGACGGACCAACCACTTATCCGTCCCCTTAATTACATCTCCGTGGGTGATCTTTTCCCGGTTCTCGTCGACATGCTCAAGGGTAAGGATGATGGTGATTCGAAGCAAACATCGAGCGAAAACGCCAGATCCCAGCCCACACCTCAGAGTCAGGCTCAGGCTAATTCCCAGAGCACCGGCGGAGGATCCACGGGAGGTGCCGTATCCAATACTCCCGACAAGCTCAGCGACGTGGCTGCGCAGAATCCTCCTCAATCCGCGACGATCGGTGCCACCAGTATCATCGGAGATTCCAGCGGGAACTCCATCATCGTCTATGGCCCGCCTGACAGCAAGGCCAAGGCAGCCCAGATCATCGACCTCCTCGATCGTCGTCCCAAGCAGGTCTATTTGGCAGCAGTGATCGGGCAGATGGAACTCAACGACGATCTGGAATACGGAGCATCCTGGTTCGCCAAAATCAATACCGGGGGAACCAACAATATCATCGGTGCGGCCGTGAACGGCAGCATTGCCAGCGTTCTGACCAACCTGGTGACCAGCGGACTCACCAACGCGATCAACTCCTTCCCCTCGTCACTTACGGGTCTCACCGTCTACGGGGCTATCGCGCAAGGGGTCAGCACCTACGCGCGCGCGTTGGAATCGACCGGTAAGTTCCGGGTTCTTTCCCGCCCGGTGGTCTACACTAGCAACAACAAGAAGGCGGTCATTTTCAACGGCCAGAACGTTCCCGTTCCATCCCAGACCCAGAGCACCTCTCTGTCCGGAGGCACTTCCCTTGGAAACACCATCCAGGCAAACATCACCTATGTTCCCGCAGTGCTGAAACTTGAAGTCATACCCCTGATCAATGCCGACAGGGAGGTCAATCTGGTGATCGCCCAACAGAACAACCGTGTGGGAACCTACCAAAATGTCGGGGGTGTCCAGGCACCCACTATCCTGACGCAGGAACTCACCACCACCGTGCGCGTGCCCAGCGGTTCCACGATTGTCCTGGGAGGGTTGATTCAGGATGACAAGCAATCGGATGACCGGGGCATCCCCCTGATCAACAGGATCCCGGTGATCGGAGCCCTTGCGGGAGGCCTTTCCAACAAGAAACGAACCCGCCGAGAACTCGTTGTCATGATCCAACCGATCGTGGTCGAGTCCAACGAGGCGATGGAGAAAGCCAGTCTCGAGCAGGGAGGGGATAGCGAACTCGGTCAACGGGCACGCACACTCAAGGAGAAGCTGCGTCCCACTCCGACCCCGACGCCCAAAAAGAATAAATTCCAGCTCTTCCCGCAGAAAAAGATCGATAATTTCTGAAGAACGCCGGCGGCACCTTACCAATAACGCTCCAAGGAAATGGCCATTTCGCAGCAACAATCCGCGAAGGATTTTGCATGCCTGGAGGATCTCCTGATTCAGGCTGCCGAGCGTGCCGGGTGCACTGACAGAGAGTCCCTGCGCGGCCTGATGACAACCGCGACCTTCGCACAGCAGTCACCGGTGGGGACAATCCTGTCGAGCGGCATGGTTCCCGAACATGATTTCCTCCGGGAACTCTCCCTCCTTCTGGGAATCGGATGGAGGGAAGAAAGCGAGGTCATTCCCGCCGAGAATCTCCGCTCTTCATTTCCTGCAAGGCTGGCCCTCGGATTCCAGATCCTGCCGGAAGCAGGAGAAACCCGAGAAAACGAACTAAGCCTGCTGATCTGGGATCCCTTTGATCACGCCGCCTGGCAGGCGGTCACTCATCATCATCACGGACCAATTAGGCTCATGATGACCACCCGAAGCCGCCTTGTTGAGGCCGTGAAATCCTCCTATGGAGTGGGGGCCGAGACATTCGAGGAACTTTTGGAGGGACGGGATGAGGAAATCGTCACGGACAGGGAGGAGGTCAATGTTCTCGATGACGAGGATCCCGAGGCCTCCGTCATGAAGTTTGTGAATCAGATCCTGCGAGAAGGACTCCAGCAGGGAGCAACCGACATTCATTTCGAGCCCCTGGGACACGATTTGAGAATCCGCTACCGGATCGACGGGGTCCTTCACGAGGCACCCGTGCCTCCAAGGATCAGGCTTCTGCAGGACTCCGTGATCTCTCGACTCAAGATCATGGCATCACTGGACATCGCGGAGAGACGTCTCCCCCAGGACGGCCGCATAGCCCTTGAAAACAAGGGACGCTCCATCGATGTTCGCGTTGCCACAATCCCCTGTGTTCACGGTGAGAACGTCAGCCTGCGTCTTCTGGGACAGGAACATTTCGACTTTGATCGTCTCGGCCTGGAACCCGCCGTGGAGAAGAAGATCCGTTCCCTCATCGCGATGCCAAACGGGATCGTTCTGGTGACAGGACCCACTGGTTGCGGAAAGAGCACTTCCCTGTACACATTCCTGAGTTCGCTGAATGTCAAGGAACGACGCATCGTCACTATTGAGGATCCCGTCGAGCACAAGATCGACGGCGTGATCCAGATCGCGGTGAAACCGGAGATCGACCTCACCTTTGCGAATGCCCTTAGGAGCATCCTCCGCGGAGACCCGAACGTGATCATGGTCGGCGAAATGCGCGATGTGGAGACCGTGGACATCGCCATCCGCGCGGCACTCACGGGACATCTGGTCTTCAGCACCCTGCACACCAACGATGCGGTGGGCGGCATTACCCGCCTCCTTGATATGGGGGTCGAGCCTTTCCTGGTAGGTTCCTCAGTCCGTGCCTTTCTGGCACAGCGGCTTGTCAGAAAACTCTGCCCGAGATGTTCCAAGCCGTCCACCATGAGCCCGGAGGAACTTGATCGAATCGGCTTTCCCAAGGAACTTGTCCCAGGGCTACGCCAACCCGTCGGGTGCCAGCATTGCCGTAACAGTGGCTATGCCGGGCGCCTTGCAATCATGGAGATTTGCATGATGACGCCGGCACTTCAGGAACTCCTGCAGAAAAAGGCGACCGGGACTGAATTGGCTGAACAGGCTGTTCGCGACGGAATGATTCCCCTGCGACGCGATGGATGGAGGAAAGCCTCCATGGGACTCACCTCGGTGGAGGAGGTCCTCCGCGTCACCGCCACCGAACTCGCCGCGGTGGACGAATAACTCCCTTTGTCCCGATTAAGGGACGCGGGTTTGATCATCAGGGCTTGAATTTCTTTTCGCGGCTGTAAGCTTCTCGCGTCATCAGGACAAGCTTGTTGTAGAATGTCTCGTAGACGGCGAAACATTTCCCGTCTCCGGAGTTCCATAGACGATTCATCGAAAGACGGCTTACCGGAACCCAAGTCCTGCCCGAACCGTAAACACGGAGGATATCCCTTATATCGCCTTCACTCAGTGAGTCGGGAAGATCCCGCGACTCGCGCGCGGAGAATATGCAGATCTGGTCGCATTGACCGCGGAACATATGTGCCACGACACGGTAAGGCGCTTTGTGATAGTGAATGAGATCGCCCGATTTTTTGACAGCCTTGCCCAACAGTTGCTCCATTTCCACCTCGGATGCCCCTAGTTGTGCCATTCCCGAATTTTCCGCCCAGATTAATATGGCGGCAAAAACCGGAAAAACAGATCCTCTCACGGAAAAGGAGGCTTTTTTCCATTTCCTGCATCTCATTTACGCACTGCCAGCCAAAGGCTTTGCCGTCATGAGACCAATTGACTTCATGACGTGATCAATGCGCACATTCAAATTTCAATTTCCCTTGGTATTGATCAGCTTCGATATGGCGATCTCGTTGAGAGTAAGAGGATATTGCTGAAGTAGCTTTGAAAGATAAGCCTTGCCGAGAACCTGCGTCTTTTGATTGCGGAGTTCATTGACAAGCGAGCCCTTCACCTCATCAAGGGTTGCGGTGTATGGATCCTTTACCTCCGTGAGACGCACAATGTGCCATCCATCGTTCAGACGGATCGGATCCGTTGTCCCACCCTTGGAAAGGGAGGCAATGGCCGATCTGATCTCGGGTTGGATCTGGGATTCAGCCAGGAATCCCAAGTCCCCTCCCCGCTGTGCGCTTCCCGAGTCGTCACTTTGCGTTTTGGCCACGTTTGCAAAATCACCGGCTTTGATGGCTTTGAGCGCCGCATCAACTCTTGCCTGAACCTTCTCTTCGGCATCCTTGTCAGAACCTTTAGGGCATGCGATGTAAACTTGAGCAAGATGGTATTGTTTGGGTACCTGCAATGCATTTGCCTTTTTCAGAAGATCGTAGGCTTCTTGAATCTCGGAGGAGGAGGGAAAATCCTGAGGTGGCGAGGCAACCGACTGAAGATAGGATTGCGTAATCGCCTGCTGACGCATTTTATCAATCAACGAAACAACCTGAGGTTGTTGATCCCATTTTTTTGCCATGGCCTCCTTGTAGACGAGTTGCTGGACAATCAATCCCCGAACATACTCGTTGAGGGCGGCTGGGTTTTTTGAAAGGGCCACTTGGTCCCTGACCGAGAGTTTCTCAATGAAAGGCTTGATATCATCCGCCTTGACCTCATTCTCACCGACTTTGGCAATGACGACGGTATCCGCTCCCGAAAGGATACTCGAAAAAACAAGGAAGGCACCGGCTGCAATGGTGATGAATCTAGATTTCATGTGGTGTGGTTGCTGTATATTCGACGGGTGAATGTTGCCTGATATGGAAAACATTAGAATCCATTAATCAGTCTTCTTTGATTGCGGCGTCGCTTCATGTCGAATGGTCTGATCCGTCATCCGGCTCTGATACTCCTGGATCAGGTTCTCGAACTTCACCTTTGTGATTCCCACAAAAGGCTCCCGAGCAAGGATTGCGGTCCCCAATCCAAATTTGGCGTATCGGTCAAGCACCTCGGTTCCAAGTCGGTACATTTCGGCATTTTTGACGCGCTGATCAGCGATAACTCGGTCCTGAGCGATGACTTTTGACGCCAACTCCGCCCTCTTGCCTTCGGTTAATTTGGCATACTCCGCTAGCTTTGCATAACCCAGCTTCCACTTGGCCAACGACTCGGTGAGATGATTTACCTGGAGTTCGGAGGCTGACAGTTTGGTTGTAAGATCATCAATGGTCTCCGTTGCGGTTTTTTTTTCCGAGGCGGACTTCTTGGTGAGTTCCTCAAGTTGAGCCTGCAACTCCTTGACCTTTTCTTCGGCCTCGCCCTGAGCGGCCTGCGCAGTGGCCAATTTGGCATTCGCATCACGCAGTTGAATCATCGTGTTACGGATGGTTTCCCTCATTTTTTGCTCCGCGGGGTTACCACCTTTTTTTTCAGCAGCTTGGGATGAATGGGTAATCGCAACTAGCAAGCCGAGGAGCATCAGTGAGCGGACCGTGTTGTTTCTCGTCATGTCGTGAACTGGTTAGAACCTTGAGTTGATGTCCAATTGGATGATATCTGCCTTGTACTGAGGGCCGGCAATTCCCGTGGCACTAAGCCACCGCGCCCCGATGAAAACACTTCTTGAAAGCGCCAGGTTTCCACCCACTGAAAAACCCTTGAGGTTGGTGCCGCCTCCACCGAAATCGGAATCGCAAAAACCGTCGATCACCGCATCGGACTCCACGTAGCGGTAGGCCACGCCGAAATCCCAATCCCACCTTTTTTGGAGTGCTCCGGAACCGATCTTGGTCTGCACGATCCAGGCATTGTTTCCACCACCATACCCCGTGCCATTCGAGCCGGGATTGTTGATGTTTCCCTTGAGCTGCGATGGACCGCTGTTGGCTATGTTCTGGGCATTCCATGCCAGGTTTTGATCCCACTCTCCCGAGAGTGACACGATAAACGGCTCCCAGTGACGGTACTCAAGGCGCCCGTTTGCCGAAAGAACCTGGAATGGTGTGGCCAGGCCGAAATACTGGAACTGATTGATCGTTCCGTAGTTGTTCTCGGGAACAGCAGGGATATCACGCAGCGCCATGTAGGTGTTTCCTTTCTGAGCAAACGTTGGACGGCTATCATCGGTGCTGAACTGGGTATTCTGGTCATAGGCGACCTGCGGGGCCGACACCTGTCCCTGAACGTTCTGAAAATTGTAATAACCGACGGCTCCCTTGTAGTAGAGATCCTTGGTAATTTTCCAATCAATCCCCGTCTGCGCCGCATAGAGATATTTGTCATAACTTGAAATCTTGGGTTGCTGTAGTGCGGGAAAATTCAGGTCGGTGTTGAAAATAGGAAAGATTCCCACACTGGCAAAGGGAGTGACACCCTTGAGGATTTTGTACCGTGCTTGGGCCGCAATACCGTCAAAAGCAATATCATTGGCCCACATGATCGTCGTGGGAGTGTAGAAAGGGTTGTCGAAGCGACCGAACGTGAGTGCAGCCATCCTGTCGGGATCGGTTCCCAGTTCATATTTGAGAAATGCGCGGTCAAGCCATATGGCATAGTTGCTGAAATTGCCGCCCGCACCTCCAAACTGTCCGTTGTTCGCAGCCCCAAGGGTCTGGTTCTCGGAAACAGGGCTTCCGTTTTGACCGGTACCAATGCGGAAACCTCCTGTGAAATTGTCCCCAAGATTCATATCGGCGCCAAAACGGAAACGAATCCGCATCTGCTGCCTGTTCTGCGTGGTGTCGTAGGTGGGATAACCGATCGGAGGTGACTGATTGCCGTTTGCCTGTGAAATATTAAACGGTTGTCCCGTGTTAATGGCGTTGAAGTTGAGGGTATCCAAGGGGTTTTCGGAATTTCCCTCGGGAAAATAGATCCCCTGGTAACGGAAGCGGAAATCCATGAATGGACGGAACTTTCTGACCCACTCGGGCACGTTGGGTTGGGTCCATCCCTCGGACTGCGCCGCCGCCATGACATCTCGCTTGATCTCGTCGCGCATTTCCGTCTTCACGATCTCGGGGACGTAGGAAACGCTGACGGCCTCGTCCGAAGAGGGAGGTGCCGCAGCTTCCACCGCCATCTGCTGGGCGGCGGCGGCCTGGGTGGCAGCTTGCTGGGCAATCTGGGACTGTTGGGAAACCCGCTGGGCGTCCTCCTTGGCCTGACGGATCAGATCACCCGCGTCCTCCTTCGAGAGGATGCCACGCTGGACGAGGCGATTGATCAGGTTCAGGGTGACATTCTCGGTGGGAGTTACCGGAGGAGGGGCGGAAGCCGCCATGACATCGGGAGATTGTTCAAGGTTCGGGGGGGCATCTACCGGAATGGAAGGCAACTTCTTGGATATCGGAACAGATTCGGAAGCAACCGGCTGATTGGTATCCGCTGATACCGGAATTGGAGTCGGCGAGGCGTTGGCATTCGTGGTCCCGATGTTTATCCCGCCGCTATTGCTTCCGGCGCCGCCAGCTGCGGTGCCGTTTGTCGAGATTGTGTCGACAGCGACGTGTTCGGAAACGCCATTGGTGCCTGTTGTCACCTGATTCGTAATTGCTGCCCCCGATTCATGATTTGCCGCCGCAACACCCTCGGTCTGCTTTGGCAACTGTAGGGACTCTATTGATTCTGTTGCCGCGACATTTGTTTCCACTCGCCCGGAATCCGAGACCGGCACAGGATTGGGGGAAACAACCCCGTCCAAGGGCATGATGCCGGACGGACTGATATCGGCGTGAATCGAGGATTCCTCAGAATTTGTCGCAACAGCAGTGTTGGTCACTCCGGGAACCGGATCAAAGAGTGATTCTGCGGCAGCAACCCGTGCAGCACTCCAGACAAACAGGAGCTGGCACAGGATTGCACCCGCTTTGGTGAGAAGATTCAGCTTCATTCAAAAAAATTCAGTTGGGGCGTCTGGCATTGAACTTCATCACGATCGGCATGGGCATCCCCTGCGGGGGCGGTTCGCTCAACACGACATCAGCCAGCACCTCGTTCTTGATGGCGGCATCAAGTTCGGGATTTCCGGTGGATTGGGCAAGGGAGACCTTGCTGATCCGGCCGGTAGTGTCCGCCCAGACGCGCACCTGCACGCTCATGACGGAACTTCTTGTTTTTTTATGGGACCGGAGGGCATCAGCCACGCGGGACTGCACCTTTCCGGCATACCAGCCGTATTTGCTCCCACCACCGCCTCCTTTGCCCCCGAAACCAGTACCGCCGCCTCCTCCGTTGCCGGCTGCAAGACCCGAGGCATCATTACCTTGGATGCTGGTGCTGATGGGAGCGGGTTCCGGCTCGGGTGCCTTGTCGGGCGGCTTCTCCTCGCTCGGGGCCTCCTCTTTCTGGAATTTGGGCTCCTCCGGCTTGGGAGGTTCCTGCTTGGGAGGCGGGGGAGGCGGAGGGGGCGGGGGCGGAGGAGGAAGACTCACCATCCTGACATCGTTCTTGGAAGCAGGCGCACTCTCCTCATCACCGGAACGAAGGAGAAAGAATGCGGATACGCCTGCAAAAAGCACGACTCCACCAATGATCAGCGGCAGAGGCGCTTTCTTTTTCCCAGCGATGGATGGCTTGGTGTTCATCGTCGATGGATACCTTCCCTTACTGCCTCTTCTGGGTGGCCAAGCCCACCTTTTCCATGCCAATACGGCCGATCACGTCGAGGACATCCATAATCCCCTGATACTGCGTCGCACTATCCCCCCGCACGACCACTGGAGTCTCAGGATTGGCTGATTTGGCCTCCTGGAGTTTCTGTTCCAATTCCGGGAGGGTGACCGGCAGGGTGTTTAAAAAGATGGCTCCCTCGTTATTCACCGTCACGGCCTGAGTCTTGGGTCCGCCCATGCTGGGCGCGGAACTCCCCTTGGGGAGATTCACCTTCACACCCTGGATCCCCGCGCTGGTCATGATGATAAAGATCAGGAGAAGAACGAGGTACAGGTCAACCATCGGCGTGACATTGATGTCTGCGATGGCTTCTCCTCCGGAATCGGCTTGCATGGTTTGGAACGGTTAAGTGATCAGGGATCAGTGGGAGGATCCGGAAAGATCCTTTTCGGGATAGAACTCCGCCATTTTGGTGATGAACTCCTCGACAAAGAGACGGAGATCCGTGGTGATATCCTTCACCTGAACGCTCAGATAGTTGTACCCGAAGAGTGCCGGAATCGCCACCACAAGGCCGGCAACCGTTGCGAGGAGCGCCGCGGCGATACCCGGCGCGATCGCATTGATATCGACCTCTCCCAGCATCGCGATCTCACCGAAAGTGATCATGACGCCGATAATGGTCCCGAGAAGGCCCACATAGGGCCCACCGGCGATGCAGATGGTAAGCAGGACCATCATGCTGTTGAGCCTAGTCGATTCGCGCGTCACCTGGGCCTCCAGGCTGGATTCAATGGCCTCGATGGAGCGGTGACTGAGACCCTCGCCTTTCGTGACCCTGGCCCGGATCTCCTGACAACCAAGATGATAAACCCGGTAAATAGGCGTGGAGTGGATGAATTGGATATGCGCCGCATCGGCCTTCCCTCCCAGCGTCGCAAGCTGCTCCTCATCGTCAGTGTCCAGGGCGGTGATGTCCTTGGAAAGATGATGCCACTGGTTCATGAACTCCTTGGACCCGCGGGAGAGACTCTTGATGTAATTGTTCTTGGCCACCATCACGATCCAACTGATCGCCGACATCACTCCCAGCACCCCGATCACGACCCAGGCGTCCACGGTGACCGACTTAATCAGGTAGCCGAAAAGGCCCAGACTATCGAGGAAACTGACCTTGGCAGGCTCGGATTTTCCAGCAACAAGGAGCTTGGCATTCTGCTGTCCCTGCCCGAGGGCGGCGAGTTTGATCCATGCCGCGCTTCTGGCGCTCTTGGAGATTTCCATTTCGTCTATCTCACCGCTGAACGAGCCTTTGCCCTCTTCACCGCCGATGAAAGCGGGCCCGTTAAGCGAAGGCATGGCGACGGGCAGGTTGGCTACCGCGTTGCCGTCGACATAAAGCGTCGTGCGGGTGCCGTCGGAAACCAGTGCTAGATGCTTCCATGAACCGGCAACAAGCGGTGCGGCGGGGGCCGAGCGCTGGATTCCGGAGGGACCCGTGATTTCGAAGAAAGGAGCACCGTTATCAAGTCCGATCTTCAATCCGGAGCCACCGTCCTTGCGGCTGTAGATAATGGCGTCCGGCACAAGCGTCGTCGGCTTGATCCAGGACATCCAGGTATAGGGGGCGGACTCCAGCACCGCGGCATTGGGATTGACGGGGATGCTGATCGGCTTCTTGCCATCCAACTTGATGCCACCTCCGATGATCGATCCGTCAACGGGTATTCCGGGAGTCTCCGCCCTGACCCCTTCTCCCGATGAGTCGCCGGGAGGAGTGCCATGCTCGTTGAAGTGGTAGACGGTGACCGTGTCGCTGTCGAAAGCCGTCTTTGGCAGATCGGTCTTCTCACCCTTTGCCGGTTTTTTTTTCTCATTGCGGGCCGAGTAAAGGTAAATGTCACGGGAGGCTCCCGCCTTGATGTCGGGAATTTTTACCCAGACAAACCCCTCGTTCATCACGGGATCAAATTTCTCGATCTGGGAGGCGAGCATCGTCTTGTCATCGCTGTCGACAAACCGCAGGTCGCTTCCATCCTCCTTGGCCGTGGCAAAATCGAAATTCCCGTCATGAAGCCTCACGAGGACCGTCGCGGTGCCGGCGGCATCAGGAAGAGGGACACCGTTCTCGGAAGTATCGAGGGTGAACTTGGTGCGGTTTCCCCAGGCTTCGTTCCACCAGGTGCGAGCCTGAAGCTCAAGGGAGCTTCCGAGCAGAATCAGGATGGGGAGGAGCAACGGCGCCACGGCGCCGGGAAGCCTGAAGGAATTTGAGGAGATGCGTTTCATGATGGATAAAGTGGCGTCGGGAAAATTTCAGAACTCTCCGAAGATCCGGAAGGTGATTAGCGGGGAATAAGCCATCACGGGCTGCTGGGTGACAAGGGGGATCCCGACATCAATCGATCCGTTGAGATGTTCGAACATTCTCAGTCGAGACCCGAACCCGTAAGCCGCCATGTTGAAAAGGGATGTCTGTCCGGGAAGGGGATCATTCAATGTGACAGTGCCGCCGTCCATGAAACCGTAGACACGCCATTCATTGATGCCGGCATGTCCGGCCAGAAGCGAGGGGCCGCGCAGTTCAACGCTTCCGAAGGCGGCATTGTCACCTGCCACGGTACCTTCCAGATAACCGCGGCAGGTATCGAGGCCTCCCCCCGCAAATTGCTCGCTGTAGACAAGCGGATTGGGGGAAACCTGCCCCTGTACTTTGCCGTAGATCTGGAATCCTGCCGGAAGATCATGCGTGTGGGAAAGATCACCCTTGAGGACAAAGAATCCACCGTCGGAATTGTAACGCAGATCCGCAAACTGATCCTCATTTCCATAATATCCAAGTTGGTAAACGGGAATGATGGCGCCACGGATCCCAAAGGAGATGCCCGCATCAAAAATGGTTATCGAATTCTTCGGGGCCCAGACAGCGTTGTAATTCATGCGTACGGGGGCATAGTCAAGCGGCGTGGGGGGCAACTCGGCCACGGCGGCATCCGAAGTCGTCTGGTTAACCGCCTGGTTCAGGTGCTTGAAATCGATCCCGGCACTGATCGAATGGCTGAAATCCTTTTCATTGGGAAGGGCGGCCAGGAACCTGAAGGCCGCCGTCTGTCCCGCTCCGTTGACGGCTGTGCCGCCGAGCGTGGAGACATTGCTGTTCTGCTCCCCGTAGGAGAGATTCAGACGAAGCCAGTCGATCCGGGGAAAGCGGGCGGTGTAAAAGACATTCCAGTTAAGAGCATTGGAGGGATCCTGCGGGGCAATCTGGAAGGAACCACCAAGCGAATGCCCAAGCTGCCACAGATTGTCATAGCTGGAAGCCAGGTTCAGACGATAGGGAACGGTGTTCGGATTGTACCTGTTGTTGAACTCCGCACTCCCGTGCCAAGGGAGGGTATCCTTGACCTTAAGGTTCACATCGACAGTGCCGGGCTCGAATCCCGGGGTGAGCGTAGGGATCACCTGCCTGTCACTCCACTGATTCAGGGCAAGGATCTCGCTTGAGACCTGATTGAAGTTCGGCACATTGCCGGGTTGCAGTGAGGGAACACCCTTCTTGATTGCCTTGAGAGAGAAGAACCGTGATCCCTCGACGTTCAGACGGCCGACTTTGGCCTCGGTCACCTCCAAAAAGACAATTCCCTTCTTTCCGGTCTGCTGGGGTATCTGGACATTGACGGTCTGGTATCCCTTGTCCTGGAAAGCCTTTTCCAGTGCGGCCCTTGCCTGCTCCACATCCTCGGGAGTCCGCTCGGGTCCCATGAACGGGTAGACGGCCTTCTCGATTTCAGCCCGGTCGAGTTGGTGGGAACCGATCACCCTGAACTCCCGGATATAAAGCATCTGGCTTCTGTCCACCGCATTGGTGGCAACCCCGGCAGGAGAAGCCGCCACGGGAGGTACGGGAGGGGGAGCCTCATCGGAGGCATACGGACGATCTGGAATACTGGCCCGGACCGGGGAATTTCCCTGAACCAAGAAGATCACCATCATGATGAACACCAGAGCAGCCAGCTCGGAAGCTGGCTGCCTGAATGCATTCTGTTGGTGCGACTGCTTTTTCAAGGATTTGGGATCGTACCATACCCCTCTCCAAAAGAGAAAAGAATGGTTCGTAGACTTATCAAAAGTGCCTCATGTGCAAAACCGATCAATTGTTACAGTTTTGTCGCAAAACCACTTTGAATCAGTGAAAGGATCATGGGGTAAATACCCTCTCTGAACGAACCCGTTTATTCGTGCCCCGATGACATTCTTAAAAAGAATATGGGGAAAATACCCCACCACCACTTTCTTCTCCCCTGAAACAGGTCCTGGCAGGCCAATTTTCATTGGCCTGCCAGGATACTGATTCAACTTATCCGATAATTTTCTACTGTTTTTTCGTGATAACTCCTCCGTCAGAATCACGCTTCACGATCAAGTCACCCACATTCAAATATCCAGTGCCTGCCTGCGACGCAATTTGGGCACTGGTGAGATCATTGATGTATGCTGCTACAGCCTGCGAAACCGCTACCACATTGCTACCAAGGGGTGTTCTCAGTTGGGTGGGAGTAAAGGGGGCCCTGTAGAGATGCTCATACGTCCAGAGGGAATACGCTCCGGAGGCGACTCCGTTGGTGCTCGGAGTAACACCATTCCAATTGAGTGTCACCACCCCGGCGCTCGTGCTCTGGGCGAATCCATTGTACTGAATCAAATAATTCGTACCCGTGTACGGGGAGGGCGCAAAATTCCCGCTGCCATTGATATCCACCCGCAGGTTGGAGGGAATCGCGGTCCTGGTCGCGGTAAGTTGCGGAGTGGTGCCGTTGTATCCGCTGTTTCCAACCGGTTGACTGATACCGAGGACACTCTCTGAGGGTTCGAGGCGGAGAGCGACCTGGCCCCCATTGGTGGTGACCTCAAACTGCCTCACAAGATTCAGGGAGCCATATCCCGATTCCTGCAAGGGGGCAATGCGCGCACCTGCTGCAATGTCACGACCGATGAGCCAGACCCCGTTGGTGGCATCGGCGCTGTTGCCAGTGAAGAAAGAAAGAGGAACATGGCCATCCTTAAACAAGGCACGGGCGACTTGGGAGGTGATGTTCGCGGCATTGGTCGGAAAGTTGGAGCTGGCACTCCATGCCCAAGTCTGTGCCGCAATTCCTGGCACACCCGAGGCAGGGGAGACTTCAACGAGCTCCCTGTAGGTCACCCCGTTCACTCTCGCACCTTTGGCAAAGCGGGATGACTTCTGCCAGACGGGAGACGTGGCAATATGAGCCTGCTGAGGATTGCTGTAGCTGGTGCTGTCATCCGGAAGGCCCAGCGTGTTGGCGTTGTTCGGCAAGAACGGAATCGTCTGTCTGCCATTTCCTGCAAGAGACTGAACACCTGCCTCGGAGCCCGTCTGGTGAACATTGATCAGGTCGACAGTGACAATCGTTCCCGCACTATTGGTGACTTGCTTTCTGTAGAGCAGAGCCTTGGCGCTTACGGCATTCGTGCTGCCCGTGGAGGCAACCAGTTGGTAGCCTCGCTCCGCTGCGAAGTTGCTAATCGCAAGGTTATCCAGTTTGGAGAAAGCCTGCGATCCGGCGAGGTACACAACGGAATTGGTTCTGAAGGTTTGAGCGGAGGCGAATCCCGCGCTTGCAAGAAGGGCCATGAGGAGGAGTGTTTTTGTTTTCATTGTTTTTGGGGATGAGTTGTTTTGTTGGAGTGTTGGCGAAGAGTTTTAAGGGAGGACTTTGAGGTTTCCTTATAAATACACACGACATCGATCGTGTTTATTTGCGGAGATGAAGGGATTCATAATGATTTTTTATCAAAGAATCAGGATTGATCTCCTTGTATTCACTACCTTTTTGGTCGTCAATAAAAACTTTGGCATCTCTTCGGAAAAGATACAGAGAGACCCCATTTACCCCCGACTTTCACCGAACCAACTCAAGAAAGCCACATCACTCCGGATCGCGAACAGGTCTTTCCCTCGGATCGGTTCTCGTCCACTCCTCCTCAAGCCTTGGAACTCCCTCCGCCGAACACTTGAAAACCCAGAGATAGTGGAAGGGAACATGAATTCCGCGTTGACGCTTCGATGCAAAGCTCCCTGTGACATGGCACCAGAGACGGTCATCCCTCCATTCGATGAACCGAAGGGTCACTTTTTCCAAGGTGATAAAAAATCCGCCATGCCTTGATTCAACCTCGGAACGCAACTTCCTTGCATCGGGTTCGCGGATGGGAATCACCCTGCGCGAAATTGGATCCAGGGAAAAAACCCAAACCTGATCCCCTCCCCTTCCAGGAGCGTCATTGACAGCAAGAAATCGACCGTCCTGACTCCAGGAGGCGGAGGAAGTTCCCAAGGGGGAAGTCCACTGGAAGAGCGTTTTCCCATATTGATCCGTAATTTCAAGGGCCTTCCTGGCCTCCCCACGGTCTCCCGGATCGGCAGGCAGGCGTCGCAGTTGGAAATGCCCTTCCTGAGACTGGGACAAAACCGTAATCCCGGTGCCTTCAGATCTTCCTGAAGACATGAACGAAAAAAACAAGAAGAGCAGGCACCATAGTGAAAACCGCATGGCCTTGAACTTTGACGTCAACGCCCCTGGACTGCCAATGCTCAATTCCTTTCAGGCAAAAACTCCCGAGGGACGTCACCTACAATAAACACAAAGACGGATCTTTAAAGGGATGCCTGCGGCGGCGCTGCGGATGACCCGCCGGCCGCTTTCCGGGATTCGTCCTCCTCGGCAGCACCGTCACCCCCTCCATAACCAAGCACCTCGACGGAAATGACCGAGGGCGCCTCCTCCTTCGGTTGATCAGCCGGAGGCTTTGTGGCGGCCTGTGCAGACGCGTTGTTTCCCGCCGAAGCGGCCGAGGCAGCCGTCGCTCCGCTGACATTGGGCGCCGCGGGTGGTGGTGGGGCGGGAGGCGCACCCGAGGTGGAGCCTCCTGCTGCGATATTATTGGCATTGAGAACCCTCGTGGCGGCAAGATTCAGGTTTCCTGTCGAACGAATGCCGGCATCACCGGCATCGATAACACCCTCGGGGGCGATCAGATCGACATTTCCCGGAGGGACACCCTTAACCGTGGCGAGCACACCGATACCGCCGCCGGTGGCAAGACCGGCCAGATCCGTCTCCACGGCACCGCTCTGGGGATCAATCAGCACCCGTGTGGGAGGCGCGGAAGCAACCGTCTTTGCGGAAGATCCAGCGGCGATGTTGCCCTTGTCCGACCAGATCATCACGTCACCCCCGCGGAGCGTGAAGATTCGGCCGATCCCGATATCCACATTTCCTTCCGTGAAAATATTAATCCCTCCACCCGACTCGGTCACGATGCCCGGAGGAGTCATCCCCTCATTGGCGGCAATGCTGGAAAGGGCCAAGGCTCCCCCCGGCGCAAGGATGCTGATATTTCCACCGCTCTTGGTGCGGATATCCCGCGACCAGGTGCTCACCGAACCGGCACCGGGAACATTGCCAAAAATCGTCGCTATGGCCTCCCTGGCTGCGTCGTAATTTCTGTAACCGGGTGATCCCTCCTTGTTGTAGTTGCGACCGGTATCCCTGAGGACGATCGAGAAAAGCTGCATCTGGAGCAGTGCTTTCTCCTCGGGGGTGAAGATGGTCGAGTCAGCACTGAGACTCTCGGGGCTAAGTCCCTCGGACAACTGTGATCCTGAATAGGTGAGGGATTTTGCCAGTTCAGCCGTATAATAAGCCCCATCCTGACCCGACAGGATCTTGGTACTGAAGTCTTGAAGTCTCAGGACACCCTCGGAGCCAAGCCCCACCGGGAGCGTCAATCCGGCCGTCACGAGAATGTCGGCACCTTGGAACGGAAGGCCGGGATTTCTGGCATTTCCAATGCTGGAGATGCCGTTCCATATCGTGGGGTCACCATCGTACCCAGGGGCGTTTCCAAGATCCAGATTGCCTCCGGCCAGCAACTCAAGTGTTCCCGGGCCGCTGATCTGGATGTCCCCGCTTGGAAAAGCATCCCTTGCATAAAGAGGGTTGCTGATCAACCTAGAAACCTCCAAGGCACGGCCGCGGAGCGCGGACTGTGAATCATATGCCTTGATGGAGCCACCGGCGCTGACCGTGGTGATATCGGATCCGGAGAGGTTTTGGATGTAGAGAGCTATGTCCGAAATATCGGTCGCCGCCGAGATGACAGCCCTTTTTCCGGAGAAGAGGGTCAGGCCCGATATGTCGCTACCCGATGCAAGGATACGCAGAGGTTCCCTGTCTGAAGCATGAAGCAGCGAGGTGTCGTGAAGAGTGCTCTTCACGACGATGTCGGCGCCTGATCCGAAGTAGGAGCCGCTTTCGGCAAATAGCGAGGATATCGTATCCGTGAAGTAATTGGCACCTTCTGTGCCGGCGTTCTCAAAGCCACTGTCCTTGAGCTCTTCAGCCAAGGTGGAGCGTTTTGAAAGGGGAGAGACGATACGGGGAATACGCAAAGGGTCGGCGTCGGAGAGATTGATGGTCGACGAACTCCACACATTTCCCGTTCCAAAACCCTCCTGAGTGACAGTGCCGGCGGAAGAGAGTCCGGTTACCCGTCCTCCCGCGACAAGGGAGAGATTACCCAGGGGAGCCGGGGCCATCGTGAGATTACCCTGAAGCGTGATGTCCCCGGAAAGGGCTGCCGCCGAGAGCGTGGGAGGCATCAGGGACACCAGCGCATCCAGGGAATTGATCCTGAGTTCGGCCGTTCTCAGCCAGGGTTGGTAATAAGAAGCCGAGCCACTGTTGTCGGCTCCGGTCATTCCCTCGTACCAAAGGCGAAGGAGCGGCAAGGGAGTGGGCGCCAACTGAAGGGCCGCAGACTGCCTGAGCGTGACGTTACCCGCAAGGGACTCCGCAGACACAGAGCTGTCCGGCGCGAAAGTCGAGAAATAGGTCTTGTACCAGTAGCTGTTGTTGACCCCCTGAGGCGTCAGGAAGACGTTCGCAACGGGGCCGAGCAGGAGGTCGCCCCCGGCTTTGACCGAGAAGTTTCCTTTGCCGAGGAAAAGCGTGGTGGGAAGATAAGCCTCCTGCGCGCTTGCCTGCTGTCCCGTGATGGATGGAGCCAACGGATCCCGGGACGGATTGGTAATGACTTCCCCACCGGCCCTCAGCAGGCCTTTGCCGCGTTCTACATAATAGACGCCTGCATCGATGTTTCGCCCGGCATTGACGGAGAGATCTCCGCCGCCGAGCTCGACCGATCCCGTGACGGAGGGAGCGATGGCGTTTCCATCGGCATCCTTGCCCGGCATCCTGAAGCTCGTTGGAATGACAGCGTCGACATTGGCCAGATCCCTGCCCGCATTCATTGCGATATTACCCCCTCCGAGAGCCCCCACACCCTGGAAGAAATTGCTGTAATCCACCCACCATGTGGTCGAGGCAACATCGTTGTTCTCCTCACCGCTGATGGACATCCTCTCGAAGAGCCCCGTGCTCGGATCGACCGATCCCCTGCGGTAGAGCCAACTGGAAGGCATTTGCCTGGTGGATTCAGCGGCAAGGATCAATTCGCCCGATTCATCGTATTGGAAAAGTCTGTCAGGATCGAGGAGGGCATTGAGGCGCGTCACGTCACGTCCGGCACGGATCGAGATATTCCCCCCCCCCGATGCATACTGCACGGGATACGAACCGAGTGTGCCTTGCTGAGGGGAACCAAGGCTTTCATTCTGATCCTGAAGGTAAACAACCGGGGTATCGAAGGTTCCCCCGAGCGTGGGATCAAGGACCCTGCTGCCGGCAGTATAGATGGATGAGAGCGGATTGATCAGGCGAATGTCTCCCGACGAGGCTACCGAGATATCCCCGGTGCCCGTTCGGATCACCTGATAAAGCCCGCTTTTATTGATCATGTCCTGCTGCATGGCATTCGGACCGGGTTCCGAATAATCCACGGGGTTGCCCACCCGACCCAAGGTAAGCCGTGCATTGTTCTGCTGCTGCGTGGATGAATAATCCGCCGCATTCGCGTCACTACCAGCAACGATCCTGTAGGACCAGGATTGCTGGCTGACGGACTGACCAGCACCATTCCTGAGCAACGGGAGAAGCGGTGCAAAGTAAAGCCCGTGCGGGATGCCATCGGCGGCGATCACATCCGCCGCATTGTTCACGCTGTCACCGAAGCCGTCCGAAAGACTTCCGTTGAAAACGATATCCCCAGTGGCACGGAACGTCAGCATACCCGGGTCCCTGCCGATGGTGTAAGCACTGGCATCATCCCTGGTCACCACCTCGCCCCTGGCATCAAGCACCGTCAGCGATTCGCCGTAACGGGCGCGGGAAAGGTCCCAATCATTGTTGAGCAGCAATCCTCCGCTGGAGTTGAGGATCTCCTCGCCGGGACGGAGTTGAATTTGACCTGCGTAGTCTCCGGCAAAACCCTTTCTCGCATTTGCGGTGAAGTCCTTTGCATTTTCCAGCGCAAGTTGCTTCACGTTTCCATCAACCAGATTGACCTCCCAGACGCCGGAGGATCCGGAAGCCCCGGGAACTTTTGTCTCAACCTCGGTCCATGATGAGGCAGGATCATCAGGAGCGGCGGATCCCGAGAAGACGTCGCTGCTGGCCGCATACGTCTTGCCATCGTAAAAAACCGTTTCCCCGGCAACATAGCTTCCCGCCGCATCCCATGCCTTGTTGTCGCGGGTTGCCGTATAGGTCACGCCCTCCAGGTAAATCTTGTCCCCCCTTGAATACCCGCTAGCAAGCGCGTCATCCCAAGCAACTGCCGTGCGTGCCCAAGGTCCGGAGGAATCGTCGGGGGCAAGCGACCGGCTGTTGGCGACATACTCGGCGTAAGCGGCACCATCGAGCATTCCAAGACGGTAAAGTGCGTTGTTGTACATGACGCTCTGACCCGGCGCATAGGCGCTTCCCTCGGTCCACTCAGCGGGGGAATCAATGGAGAACAAACCGGGAGTCGCCGCGTCGATCCTGTTGTTTCCGACAGCAATGATGTCCCCCGTCCTCTCGATCACGGAGAAGATCGGATTGATCTGGAGATCGGTGGCATCGGTCGTCTGCGGAGCCTTGAGCAGCACCGTGCCGGCTTCCTGATCCGCTCCGACTCCAAGCAGGAGACTGCTTCCGGTCTTAAGATCGATCACCGACTTACCTGAGGCGAATGCGGTCCCGGCATTGACCCTCCCTGCCGTCGCAATAACGGCGGCAGGTGACGATCCGGCCTCCAGGTTGATCAGCCCCCCCTTTCCAGCGGCATCGAGCACCTCTCCGCGGACATTGAGCACAGCTCCGTTTTCCAAGATCACGCTCTTTCCCGCAAAAAGGCCGATCGTGCCGCCGGTTTTTCCGGAGGCGTTGATCACTCCAGTGACCGTGATGTCACCAAGGTCGGCACTGAGATTGAAATTACCTGTTGTTGTTGTTGAATCCAGCACCGCATTCCCATTACGGATCCTGATATTTTGCGACTTGGTGAATGAGCCGAGTTTGCTCATCAGGGGTGCAAGAACTCCCCCGTTGAATCCTCCTAGATCGGCCAGGAATGCCCCCCCTTGTCCTTTGGGGGCCGAGGCAAGGATGGTTCCGTCGAATGCAAAAGTCCCGTTTGGCGCGTAAACCTTGAGGGCACCGGCATTCCCCCCCGCATCGGGGGCGCTCAGATTGATGATTGATTGGGCAAGGTTGATCGTGCCATTGGCCGCGGAGAGACTCACCGTGCCCGCATCGGTGTATTTTGCGACATCATAGTATTTTTTCTCAACGCCCCCCACATTGAGCCGTGAGGAAACCGAGAGATCACCGGTTGTGGAGGAAATAGTCAGCACACCGCTCGGCAGAATCACTGGTGCGGAGATGGCCACCGATCCACCCTGAAGCGTCATGGAAGCACCGAGACCGGAACTCATTTTTCCCGAATCCGGACCCGAAGAGGCAACGGAAAGATGCCCATCGGACGTTATCTTGGCCGACGATCCACCAGAAGCGGTGATCACCGGGGTGGTGATTGTGAGATCACCGGTGGTCATGACATCGACGCCAGCACCACTTGATTGAAGGCCCTCGGAGAGATTCATGGCCACGGTCTTGAATCCATCAATGAGAACAGCACCGGAACCAAGCCTTAGTGAATCGGCCCTGATCTCAAGAGAACCAGCCGTAGAACCGATTGAAGAATCCTCCGGCAAGATCGCCCCGTCACGGTTATCGATGAGGATGGAGGCGGCCCTGATCACGTTCCCTTCGGAGTTATCCCCTGTTATCCCTGCCGTATGAATCTGGAGATCTGCCAGACCCGCGGATCCCAACACCGCTCCACGATTGAATTTCAATATTGAATAACTGGAAAGGGAGAGTGATTTCACCGAGGAAAGACCGCTCAGGAAGGAACCGCTCAACGTGAGCGCCTCGGGGTTGTCCCCATTCACCTCAATACGGCCTGCTCCAAGTTTGACATCCTCCGCCTTCAACAATGCCGAGGAATCAATGAATGCGGAGCCGGAGGAATCAATCGCCAGGGAAGTCCCGGAAATCACGACGTTTCCGCCAATACCCAAAGAACCAAGCGGGGTGCCATCCAGATCAGCGGCATTGGCATCGTATCCCTCGCGCCGCGTGACCGTCTTTCCTCCGGAGGAAGCCCGAATGAAGGCGCCGTTGCCAACCACCGTGAGCGGAGCACTCTTTTCCCCTCCCGTTGAGGTAATGGAGGAGCCGTCCTGCAGGTCAATCCGTGCCGATGAACCCGGGATCTTAAGAACTTGGCCAACCTTGAGGATGGAATCCTCCGCGAGCCCGTTGATCTGCATCAGATCCTCCACGGAAACACCCTGGGCATCGGCAATCGAGGAGAGATCCTCAAGCACATCGTCGGTTGTGTCCTTGGGGGTTTCATCAGGTACATTTTTCACCGTGTGGGTCTTGGGTGCCGCTGCCAGAATCACCTCGTTTCCGGAGAGTGAAGCCCCGCTGTCCAAGGTGATTTTCTGGGTTGAGGGAGTCAGGGACACCTTGCCGTCGGCCAGATTCCGCACTCCTCCGATCAGGAGGCTTCCCGCATTCCAGGAACTGATCGAGGTCGGATCCAGCAGGATCGTGTTTTCCGGAACGTCCACATCCTGATTCGCGCTGATGAGAAAATCCCGGGAACTGCTGATATCGATCATCGCCCCCTTGCCGGTTCCCATCGCCTGCCCCGAAACACTTCCTTGCAGGATCATTGCCGTGGTGCTTTGGATCACAAGCCTTGCTCCGTCGACATTGCGCGAGGAAGAGGGCGTGGAGGCGAAGAACCGATCGGAATCGAGAATCCGATAGTCGACTTTGGCGGAAATGACCCCCGGGGAAGAGACCTCAAAGAGTTCAGGCAAACCAGCCCCTTTCACGGAGGAATCAAGACCATTGAACGTGAACCCAAGCACCAGTTCCGATCCATCCGGCTGGAGTTGAGAGGTATTGGGTCGGTTTTTCGTGGAACGGGTCAGCAAAAAGGCACCGGGTTGCTTGGCATAGCTTGCGGGAAGCAGCGTGTAAGTTCCGGCCGGTAATCCAGCACCACCCGCCAGTGTAATCTTTGTCCCGATGGGAATGCCATCCTCCCTATACCCCTTTGGTGCGATCGGGCTATCAAATCCGGGAATGATGGCATACGAACCCAAAGTGTCCGAAAGCCAGTCAATGGAGCCTCCCAACCCTGAGACAAATTGACTGGCCGTGAGATGGCCTCCCCCCTTCAGATTAATCAGGGAACCCGTCTCCATCTCGACGTTGAGACCATTGAGAACAACCTTTTTCTCGGGAATGCCTGTCGAGGTGATGAGTGTTCCGGAAGGGTCCTTCCAACTGCTACCATCGGAGGAGATTCCGTACGGCACCGTGATGGATGCACCGGTCTTGGGATCCACACCGGAGACGGACGTGATGCTTCCTCCGGTGAGCCGCAAAGTTGATGTGATCGGGGAGGCAAGGCCCGAAACGGGATCCACGGGTGACTGTCCCTCCCCGAGATTGCCGAGTGTGATCGTTCCGAAAGGGGCTACCAGAGTTCCCGAATGAATGATCGAGTCCGCATAGAGAGCCAGTGAACCGACGGCCGAAAGAGGCAACGGGGCATGGCCACCGTTCAACACCGTGATGGATCCCGGGGTTTCTCCCGAGCTTACGACCGCTCCGGCATCATCATGATTGAACGCGACAGCAGTGAAGGTCGTGCCGGTCACCGGGTAAACCTGGGCAGCCTTGAGGATCAGGTCCCCGGCCATGACAAAGGTGCCGTTCCCACGGATCACCCCGCCGGTGGCATCGAGATTCACGTTGCCGATATTCTGAAGCGATAGATTCCCGATATCGATCACGCGGGCACGGACAGAGAGTTGCCCTGTGCCCGAGGAGGGGGGCGCATAGTAAGCCTGATTCACTGGATCAAAAACACTGATTCTTTCCGAGGCATCCGGGGCAAGCGGTGAGACAAATGCGCGGCCCAGCGCCACGTATCCGGCCTTCAGATCAACGGATGAATCCGAAGCGGCGGAAATGACACCTCCCTTCCCCGCGCTGATACTTCCAGGCAGGGCGATGGAGAGGGATTCGTTGAAGAGGATATTTCCACCCAAAGTCAAATGACTGAACCCGCCGTTCTTGAAGGATGAAACCGCAATCTGCCCACCCCCGCCCGAAATCTCTCTGGCGGACGGCATCTCCATTCCGACCGCGGAAACAGCTGTTTTCTCGAAATCCTCGGGAATCGTGAGTCCGCTTGCCCCCACGGAAAGAGTGATGTCCGTCGGTAACTTTTCCTCCCCGACGGAATAAAAACGACCCGAGGAAACCGAAAAACTTCCACCGCTTGCGGTTGATCCGCCGCTTCGCGCCACGAGTGATGCGTCAGAAAGGAGGGCTTCTCCTCCTGACAGGGCGATGCTTCCCCCCGGCGAATCAAGACGCAACTCCAGCGTCGATGGGGAGAGAGCTTGCCGTGCGGAATGAGAATCGGACAGGGAATGGGTGAGTTGTCCGCGGAAGAAGTCGTAGACACCCGAACTTCCCGATGCATCGAGGAGCGCCCCCTTTTCGGCCAGGATATTGCCGCTCACACTGATGGAACCACCTGGAAGAACCGTTCCGAAACGCTCTCTCATTCCATTCCGAGGATCGCTGGCATGAAGCGTTTCACCGGCCGTTGATAGCTTTGCCGTTGGCGAGAGATTGACCGTGACGAACGGAGAGGCAGGAGCGGGGTCATTGGAGGGAAGGGCCCCGGCACCCGCAACCGTGATGTTCCCACCGGGCACGCTCAATGATCCGCCCACAAACACCGTCCCTCCCTTAAGGAGCAGGGAACCGCTTCTCGCACCGGCGAAGACATCCTGGATCACGAGTTGGGGATTGAGGGAAATGGAGCTCCCCGGAGCAATCACGAGATCACCCCTGATCACCAAGGCCTTGTTGGCGAGTTCAAGCGCCGAATTGACAAGCCCCGTGGCCTCGAGTGAGAGCGATGGGGCTGGCCGGAACAGATCAGGAAGCACCTTTTCCGCGAGTGCAAACCCGTTCTTGTCATGCTGCAGGATACGGGAGGCCACTTTGGGTTCAATTCTGGTGCCTGATGTCACCAAGACACCCGGCACATAGACCCCCTCCTCCGGCATGGCAAGCCCGACCCCGGAGAGAGAAAACCTGGAGAATCCGCCTTGGTCGAAAAACCCGGATGAGAGATAGGTCACGCGCTGATCCTTAGGATCGGAAGCGGACGACTCTGCACCACCTGTCGGTTCCGCAGCTGTTCCTGAAACACCGATCTGGAAAGCGGGGGCCGTGATCGACAACGCTCCGCCGAGGCGATCCGGACCCGCATAACCGGCCATTCTGCCACCCAAAGAAAGCGACCCATCATGGATCTCGGGGTAAACCAAATCCCTTCCGGCGCTAAGGTAAAGACTTCCAGCATCACCATACAGGGGAACGCCCCCTCCCAACTGATTTCCGAAGCCCGCTGGAATTGCACTACCCATGATATGCGCTCCTCCGGAAACATCCAGAAGAGACCCCTGTGCTAGTTCGAGCCTATAGCCGGCAATCCTGATTTGTCCCCCATGGGAAGCAACCGGCATCGAGAAACGGGCGGCCGCACCCGTGGAATCATCGCTGACAAGTCCCGCCGTGGTCACCACGGATCCGGAACGTAACTTCACACCCCCTGCGGCCAGCGATGTGACATCGCTGAGCGGAAGCGAGTCCTCTGATCCGTCTGCACGAATGAAATTCACCATATCACCCTCGGCGGGGCCATACTGGATGACTTTTTCACCCGACTCGTTGATCTCTAGAATGTCGGCATAGGAAGAATTCTGGGGACTGGGTCGGATCGTGTAGGCAAGAGAATAGGGCGTCAGGCTTGCCGACAGATCGATGATTCCCGAAGGGGCGATGATCCCTCCACCCACGTCGATGCTGGAGCCCATTAACTTCACGCTCCCACCCGCACCCACATTAAGAATCACTCCCGAGGGAACCGTGATGGATCCGTCATGATTACGGACATCCAGCGCACCAAAGCCATTCTTGCCCAGAAGATTCGGAGAGAGCAGGACCGAATTCTTGCGATCCTCGGGGAGTTGCTCTGCTTCACCGCTATCATCAAGAATGAAATCTCCTGATTGCCCGGCCCTGCCTTGATCTGAAAAGGTGACCTTGGGCGCATAGGGAGAGACCTTCACGTAGGCTCCGTTGATAAGGGACTGACTTTCAAGGGAGAGATTGAGTGCCGAGTTCCCCGGAAGCGTGCTTATCACGGGGGTTGATCTGGTCTGGCGCGGTCCCGCTGTCGTCTGGCCGAGAAGACTCCCGTCGAGTGCCACGGAGGGAGCCTGGATCGTGATGCTTCCACCGTCGGCTCCGCTGATGTAGGGGGCCTCATACTGCTTTCGGGTTGGATCAAGGGGGCTCTTGAAAACATTCACAACCCCCCACTTCGAGGAAATCTCCACGGTCGAGGCGCCGACATCCTTGTAATTTTTCCCCAGGATGGTCCTGTCTCCGGCGGTCACAATCCCGGAGTAGACCCTATCTGGAGTGGCTTGTGAAATATCCACAAGGTGCCCTTGGTACATCAGTTTGGAGGTTGAGAAGTGACCTCCCGTGTAATTGACCCAGCCACCGGAGACATCGATCACGGAGCCGGGAGCGAGCACCACGGCATCGCCCGCATCCAGGGCCACCGATCCGCCGCGGGTGGTGAGCTCCCCGACCGATCTCTCGATGATCCCTGCGTAACCGGATACGTTCCCGAGAGGCGTGCCCATCCATTGCCGTCCGTTGAACGTGCCTCCCAGACGGGCATCCACGACGAGATCCTCTCCCCGGAGAGGACCATTTCGCTGGAGCGGACTGTCGGCTAACTCGGATCCGCGGAGCTGCAGTTTGAGGAAGTTCCGCTCACTATCCACGGTGACTCCGGTGGAGCCGGCGGCATTGATCATGGAACCCGACTCCAGCTGAACCCTCCCCGATGTCTTCACGAAAGAGGGCTGCCCCGACTCCAGCGGATCCGCCCATTTTCCAGCGGCTACAGTAATGCCGGAGTCCAGTTTTTTTCCCGCTTGGGAGAGGGCTCCGGCAGTCGACGCGGCACCCGGGGCAAGCACGGTCGAATTATTGCCAAAATGGACATTACGCCCCGTGATCGAGATCAGGGAATTCAGCGCAAGGGCCGTGCCTGTGATTTTTTTGCCACTTCCTTGCTCCGGTAGGATCCTCATGAGGCTTCCGGGCCCGATCTCGATGAGGCCCGTGTTCTCATCGGGATCATAGATGATGGGATCCCCAAGCGTCCCGAACTCCGGATTCATTGACGCATTGAAGACCGCCGAAAGATCGATGCGCCCGTTAAGGTCCGTCTCCGTGCTGCTCTCGATCACGCCATGCTGACGGAGTGTTTTCCCGGCCATGGTCACATTACCCTGCATGGCGGAAAGCATCCCCGCGTTACGGGCCTCCCCCGAGCTTTCCGAGACCGTCGTCACCGCCCCGTCCGGATCCACGACGCGTCCCACCGTGACATCCATTCCACGGAGACTCGGGTCGGAGGAGGGGTGAGGGGTCAATCCCACCTGAAGTCCGGCCGCAAGCACCGTCTGCCCGTTGGGAGTGGAGATGGAACCCTCGTTGAGGACATTCGCCCCGACCAGCGCGACCATCCCTCCGGTGTTGTTGGCATTGGCGGGGGAGATGATGGAGGCACCACGCTTCACGACGACATCGCCGATAGGGCCGCTGACAACGGGGACGAAAGACTCGGTTTTTTTGTTGGCGTTACCCGCGATCTCCATTGCCGAGAAGAGGAACTGGGAATCGGGATTGTTGGCGATGCCGCGTCCCTTGATCCCCTTGAGGGCATCGCCTGCCAGATTCTCATTGATCGGGAGCGCCGAGGCGACCAACCCGCGTGTGTTCACTTGGGAACCATTATGGAAGATGATGCCGTTCTGGTTGAGGATGTAGACCTGTCCCTCGGCCTTGATCGAACCGTGGATATGGGACGGATCCACCTCCCCCATTACCTTGTTGAAGGCGATCCATTTGCCGGCATCATTTCCGCCGGCACTCTGATCGAAGTGCACCGTGGTCTTGGAGCCGACATTGAACCTGTTCCAGTAGAGGAAGGCGTTTTGAACGCTCTGCTTGATCACCACGGATGCGGAGTCCTTGGCTGAGGTAATCCTGGCACCGGTCCAGGAGGAAGTGTTGGGCGTTCCATCATCGGAAATCCCGTCGCCTCCACCGACCACATGGGGTTCGAGCCAGCCGTTTTTCAGTCCGTTATCTGTCTCCGGACGAGCCATCAGGTTCCGGGCATTGAGCTGCAGTGCCTTCATGGCATTGAGGGAAGCCTCGCTTCTCTGAAGTGCCTCCCGTGCCCTGGTAGCCGTCAGGGCAGCCGAGGCGGCGCCGGCATTGTTGAGGTTGGCGGCACTCCCCCTACCCCCACCGCCGGCCCCTGCACCCGCAGGGCTCATCACCGATCGGGCACTCTGGGCAAATAAGACCGGCCCCGAGGAGAGGAAAAGTGCTCCCGTCAGGAAAAAGGCAACAAACCGCAAGGCCGGATGATGGTGCACAGTCACGGAATCAGCCCCTTTCATGCCGGGATCATGGCGTTAAAATCAGACTTGTTCCGCAGGTGAGGCATCAGAGAGTGATAGAGTAACCGAAATCATCGGATTCGCTTGTTACAATTTCGTCAAAATCGGGTCTAAATGAAATATAGACTACCATATTGGTCGTTATTTATTGCGCAAGCGCAATCGGATCTCCATCGCAGTAGTCCATACCTTCCCTCAATCAGTTTGTGCCCCCGCTCGTCAGTTTGAGGTATGCATCGTAGCCGAAGGCTGCCTTGAAGGCCTCATTGGCCTCTTCAACCGCCTTTTCCCAATTCTTGCGGTAGGCCTCGGAGGTGGTATCCCACCCTCCCTGCTTCACTTTCTCAACGAACTCTTGGGCCAGCCTCTCGATGACATCCGGAGGGATATCGGTCAACTCAGGATGCTTGGTCGCGTTAAAGATGGCCGGGGGTAGTGCCACGTCAGCCGATGGTTCCTCCTCCGTTTCACCACTACCCGTACTAGCGGGTGCTGTTTTGGAATCTCCTCCTACTGTGACATCCCCTTTAGCCTCCTCCGCGAGGGGCGCACCACCCGGCGGCCCCATATCTGCTGCACCGGTAGAATCTGATATGAAGACTGGCTTACTCTCACTTGGAAGTGAGGTCCCTGAAGATGGAACGACAGAGTCCACGGGGCGAGTGGGAAAGCCGGAGGAAGACTTTTCAAGCTGATGGCCTTGCTGCGCAGGAGACAATAAACTCCCCCGATGATCTTCATCAAGAGAGTGCCAGGAGAGATAAAGCCCACCTGCTGCAAGAAGAAGACCGCAAAATACCGCGCCGAAGAGGAGTCGTGAAGATGGCGGACTGATCATTGCATTCTGAAGCTAGTGGGCTCAAAGAAAACATCTCCAAGATAGAACACCTTCGCAACAAGTGAAAGTCCGCTTATGGGAGATATCCTGAGAATGAATCGCGAAAGAAATTCCGAAGGCCCCAAATAGTATCCCTGCAAAATGGAACAGGCCGATGGGATGAACCATCGGCCTGTTCGATAACAATCAGACTTCAGGGAAGTCTAAGGAGCTAGCAACTAAGGCTGGGGAAGGATTGTCCCAGCAACACCGTTGGCTCGCTGAACCTTCAGATCGCTCAGCTTGGTGTTGCCATTCTTGAGCTGAGCAGTTGATGCATCCTGAATTCTTGTCCGGATGTTGTCAACCAAGGCGGCAACTGCGGCCCTAGCAGCAGGAGTGGTCACCTTCGTGGGGTTGCTGTAGAGATAAGCAATGCTCCAGAAGGAGTAGCTACCATTAGCAACTCCATTCAGGGTGGTGCTAAACCCTTGGGCAGTGCTCACATCGGAGGAAGGGCAGTAAGGTTGAACTCCATTGAAGGAGAGAGCCTTGGCACGAGCGGAGATCACATCGGGAGTACCTGCATAACCAATCAGGTAGTTGGTTGTATAGGAATTAGCGGGGAAGGTCACAGCAGGATTCGTGACAACGGAACGGAGGGTGCTGCCGGATGCATACCCGCCGTTACCTTCGGCAACAACCGTTCCAAGAAGCGTGGTGGCAGGGGCCAAGACCAGAGCGTTGTTGGAATTTGCGACATACTGCTTCACTGCCTTGTTGATGCCGTAGCCGGTCTCAAGCAGGGTGACGGCACGGGTTCCGGAGTCGATGTCGCGACCCGTGATCCAGACTCCAGCATTCGTGTCGGCAGGATTACCAGTGAAGAATGAGAGAGGAAGATTTCCCTTCTCAAGCAACGCCTTAGCCACTTGGGATGTGATGTTGGAGGCGGGGAAGTTCGTGTTGGCGAAGAACGCGAAATTCAGGGCCGCAAGAGGAGTCCCCTGCGGAAGCTTGGCAACTTTCACACGGGCGGTGGTTGCGCTGTTATAGGCACTCACATCCTGGGACTGATCCGCAAAGGTGACTGCGGCAAATCCAGGAATAGTGCAGTTGTCAGCCGTGACCGCTGCGCGGCCATTGGCAATGGCAGTTGCGATAGCACTGGCATTGTTCCAGGTATTGGTACCGAGCACAGGAAGGAAGTTCTGGCGATTGGCTGGCCGTGTGCCGGCCGTTGTCAGGAGACCACCCTCGGATCCAACCAAACGGACATTGATCGCATCACGTGTGATCACTGATCCATTTGTTCTATCCCTGAGGTAAAGAGCGATTCCATGACTGGCTGTTGAAGCGTTGTCGGCTGCAACTCGGACGTAAGAGTTGGTGCCTAATCCTGTAAGATATGTATCGAGCGCAGGCATGCTGATGCTGCGCATGGCGGTGGATCCGGCAATGCGGATGACGATGCCCTCTTTGATGGTCTGCGCCGAGGCGGAGCCTACGGCGGCCGCCGCGAGAATGGCGAGCAGGATGGATTTGGTGGTTTTCATGGGTTTGTTGGGTTGGGTTACTGAGTTTTTTACTACGGGTGTGTGTTGATGGCTTCTGCGAGCGGGTCGAGGTGAAGGCTGTTAAAATCTAGGTTTACGGTTATGAGGCTGGGTTATGGGTGCTTGGAACGATGCGGATCATGCCCGCACTCCCATTCCTCGTCATGGCCTTTAATGTTACGTTTTCGTCACCGAAATCAGGACGCACGCTTGCCACGAAACAGCAACTCCATTGAGAGCAGCGGGGCCCAATGATGGAGAGTCCTGCTTGCTCACCAGCTTCCTGCGATACCCCAAAAAATGGGATCACTAAGGCAACCGCTTCTGCTGATGAGGAAAGGTCGCAGGCACTCTCATTCTTCAGTCATTCTCCCGCAGAGGCACCAAGTCGCGAAGAAAGAATCATGAAGGAACGGATCACGACTGCCA
>JACCDY011385079.1_pt1 | contig 40921 bp, 26 predicted proteins | sample 7446391 | NCBI WGS metagenome assembly JACCDY01 (sample SAMN15323451, study PRJNA562643) | freshwater metagenome | isolation source: river surface water | place: USA:Blue River Watershed | collected 2017-08-18
CACGGTGTGATCGTGCCCATGCAGTGTGAATACTTCGCGTTGGAAGGTTTGACCGACTTGGTCAACACCATCAAGCAGGTGCACGCCAACCTCAACCGCGATCTCAAAATCATTGGCCTCTTGCGCGTCATGTTTGACCCGCACCTCACCTTGCAACAGCAGGTGAGTGACCAACTCAAAGACCACTTTGGTGACAAAGTGTTCAGCGCCGTCATCCCGCGCAATGTGCGCTTGGCCGAGGCGCCCAGTTACGGTTTGCCTGGCGTGGTGTTTGACCCGTCGGCCAAAGGCAGCCACGCGTTTGTCGACTTTGCGCAAGAGATGGTCGAACGCGTCAAATCGTTTTAAGCCTGCGCGTGACAACCCCCGTTCTCATCCTGCCCGGCTGGCACAACAGCGGCCCTAGCCATTGGCAAAGTCTGTGGCAAAACGCGCACGGCTACATCCGTGTCGAGCAACACAGCTGGGATTGGCCCTTGCGTGGCGACTGGATGATTCAGCTTGAAGAAGCTGTGCTGGCCAACCCCAACGCCGTGTTGGTGGCCCACAGTTTGGGTTGCGTGTTGGTGGCGGCGTGGGCTTCGCACTCCTTGATTTCGCACAAAGTCAAAGGCGCGTTGTTGGTGGCGCCCGCCGATGTTGAGCGCCCAGAGATGCAGCAGATGTTGCACAGCTGGAGCCCCATCGTGCGCGAACGTTTGCCGTTTCCAACGGTGGTGGCGACCAGTCGCAACGACCCGTATTGCAGCTTCATGCGCGCCAGTGCCTTGGCCCATGCGTGGGGTTCGCGCTTGGTCGATTGCGGCATGAGCGGTCACATCAATGCCGACGCCAACCTGGGCGATTGGCCCGAAGGCTTTGCCTTGTTACAAGATTTACTGAAAGAAGAAGTACCCCATGGTCACTAAAAAAACCAAAGGCTTAGGCCGCGGCCTTGAAGCCTTGCTCGGCCCCAAAGTCGACGACAGCATTGCCGCGCAAAACGCGGCGGCAGATGGCTTGCCCAGCAGCCTGCCCCTGAGCCAAATGGTGGCCGGCATGTACCAGCCACGCACGCGCATGGACGAGGGCGCTTTGTATGAGCTGGCTGAAAGCATCAAAGCCCAAGGCATCATGCAGCCGATTTTGGTGCGTCAATTGCACGATGGCCCCAATGCCGGCAAATACGAAATCATCGCGGGCGAACGCCGCAGCCGCGCTGCCAAATTGGCCGGCCTAGACACCGTGCCTGTGTTGGTGCGCGATGTGCCCAACGAGGCTGCCGCCGCCATGGCCTTGATTGAAAACATCCAGCGCGAAGACCTCAACCCTCTCGAAGAAGCGCAAGGCTTGCAACGCCTGATCAAAGAATTTGGCTTGACCCATGAACTTGCAGCACAAGCGGTGGGGCGTTCGCGCAGTGCGGCCAGCAACTTGCTGCGCTTGCTCAATCTTGCAGATCCCGTGCAGTCCATGCTGATGGCTGGCGACATCGACATGGGCCATGCCCGTGCGTTGCTCGCCCTTGACCGTGCCACACAAATCACGGCAGCCAATCAAATCAGCGCCAAAAAAATGTCGGTGCGCGAAGCGGAAAGCTTGGTCAAAAAACTCAGCGCCGAATTCAACCTTGTGCCGCAAAAACCCAAGAGCGAAAAATCGCGAGACATCAAACGCATCGAAGAAGAACTTTCTGATTTGCTCACCGCACAAGTAGAGGTGCGAATCAAAAAACGCGTCAAGCGTCATGGCAGAGTAGAAGAAATGGGTGAACTGTCCATTCAGTTTGGTTCGATCGACGAACTCAACGGCCTCATCGACAAACTTCGCAAACCCTGACCCACACGATGGACAAATTGCGTAACCTCCTTTTGCCAAAGAGCTTTTTCACAGGCCCTCAGCTCAATCGTCGCCGTAGTTTGTTGATGTTCATTTTGCTAATGGTGGGTTTGTGTTCGTTTGCGTTCTATTTCATTCCACATCCCGACTACAACCACTTAGCCAACCTTGTGGGTTCTGCTGGCTATTGGGTTTTGTTGGCTTTGCTCCTGCTCAACGCGTCATACTTGTTGGTGGCCCACGCTATGCTGCTGTGGTCCATCTGTTACGTTGCCTACCTCGCTGCGTTGACGGGCGGCATCAACTCTCCTGTCATGGTTTGGATGACGGTGGCGGTTTTGCCCGCCGTGCTTTTGTTTGACCGCGCCACCTCATTGCTGTGGATTGGCGTCGTCACCTTGGCCAACTTGCTGCTCTTGCTCATCAGTTGGCATGGCTTCGTCAACACCGACATCAACATGGCAAACGACGTCATGGCGTGGACCGTGGCCAACAAATTATTTGTGATCAGCTTGTCCATGTATGTGGTGTTCATTGCTGAACGTATGCACAGCGCACAAGTTGCCGAGATGGATCAGAGCAACGCCGAGCTCGAAAAAACCAGCCAAGCCCTATTGCGTGCACAGGCCCACAAAGACGAGTTCATTGCCTCTGTCGGGCACGAATTGCGCACGCCTATGAACGCCATTCTTGGCCTCAACGGCATCTTACGTACCGAGTTGGCAGACAGCCCACAAGACGCAGAAGTCGTCGCACATATCCGCCGCTCCACCGAACAATTACTCCAAGTGGTCAACGATATCTTGGACTTCTCCCAGCTCCAAGCAGGGCGTTTCACTCTGCACGAAGAAGAATTTTCTTTGCCCGAAACCTTAGACGCTGTATGCGCTCATTACAGTGACAAAGCTAAAGAAAAAGGTCTTGACCTTAGGCTTCAAAGCGACACCCTCACCAACACATGGTTCAAGGGTGATCGTCAACGCCTAGAGCAGATCCTCAAAAACCTAGTCGACAACGCACTCAAATTCACCGCTGTTGGTCACATCCAAATTAGCACTCAAAGTGTAGGCACCAGCGTTTTATTTGAAGTTTTAGACACGGGCATTGGCATTGCCTCTGACCGTCAAAAACAAATCTTCAACGGTTTTGAACATGCTGATGTGCAAACCAATCGCCAATATGGTGGCACGGGTTTGGGCCTTTCGATTTGTGAACGGCTGGTCAGCCTGCAAGGCGGCGCCATTGGCGTCAGCAGCATACAAGGACAGGGCGCGAGGTTTTGGTTCATCTTGCCCCTGCGCAAAGTTGCGGTTCATCAAGCCAAAGCCGCTGCTGAAATGGCGCATGTTTTGGCACAAAAAGCCTTTCACATCCTTTTGGTCGACGACAACGCCGTCAACCTCATGGTTGCGCGCATGATGCTCAAAAAGTGCTTTCCCAAAGCCGACATTGTTCAAGCCAGCAGTGGCCCAGAAGCACTTGACCGCCTGGTGCAACAACACTTTGACATCGTCCTGATGGACATGGTCATGCCCGACATGGATGGCATGCAAGCGACACAAGCCATCCGCCACAACCACCCCGCACCGCTGTGTCACATTCCTGTGCTGGCCCTCACCGCCAGTGCGAACCCCGTCGACCAAGACCGTTGTTTAGCGGCGGGCATGAATGACGTGATCCATAAACCGATTGACGAGCAACAATTCATCCAAAAAATTTCAACCGCGCTGGCCGCACATGCGGAGCGCATAAAAGTATGAGCGATTCACCCATAGACCGATTCAGTGCTTGGGTCATTCCACATCTACCCAAACGCTTTCGTGACGGCCCACTACCTTACCTCTTCTTTGTCGTCTGGCTGTTGATTGTGGTCATGGTCATCTTGGCTGCCATCACGCCATACCCCAACGGTGTGCCCGTGCCCTTGGCGTTTGCGATTTTCTTGTTTGTGTTGCAAACCCTCTACATCTGGGGCCTGCCCATGCAGATGTCCATCAACATCGGCATCATGGGCGGTTTGTTTCAACTCAGCTATGCCGCGTGGATGTCGGGTGGTATTTTTTCACCACGCATGGCGTGGCTCGCAGCCATCCCGCTCATCTCGTTTTACGCCAGTGGTCGGCGCATGGGTTTTGTGTGGTTGAGCATCGTGTGTTTGGCCGAATTTGCCATGAGCGTTGTCACTTGGTACGGCTGGCTGCCCGACAATCCCACATTGGGTTTGGCGCAAATCATGTCTTCTTTCGCCACCTACACCGTGGTCACCCTGATCGTGGTGACGGTACCCGTCCTCTACGACAACCTGTTTCGCAAAACCTACAACACCAGCTTGCAACGTAACCAAGAGCTGGAAGAAAAACGACAAGAGCTCTTGCGCACGGCCGCCTTGCGCGAGCAATTCATTGCCACCGTCAGCCATGAACTGCGTACCCCCATGAACGCCATTTTGGGCTTCAACAACATGCTGCTCAGCCGCGTCACCGACAACCCGCAGGCTCGCAAAATTCTCAACCACACACGCCAGTCGGCTGACCACTTGCTCACCGTCATCAACGACGTGCTTGACTACTCGCAGTTGCAAGCGGGCAAGATCAACGTGCAATACGAAACCTTTGCGCTGCGCGACACGGTGCACACGGCGTTTGATCTGTTTGCCCAACGCGTCGAGAGCATGCACCTGCAATACACCTGCACCATCGACGACAACGTGCCGAACTGGGTGCGCGCCGATCGCCATCGCTTGATGCAAATTTTGGTCAACCTCTTGGGCAATGCCATCAAGTTCACCCACCAAGGCCATGTCACTTTGCACGTGCGCCAAGAGCCCCTGTGTGTTCGCTTCTCGGTGCGTGACAGTGGCATTGGTATTCCTGAAGCGCAGCAGCCCAAAATTTTCCAGCGCTTTGTGCAGGCCGAAGACGACATTCAGTCGCGCTACGGTGGCAACGGTCTGGGGCTGTCCATCACGCAACGCTTGGTCGAGTTGATGGGCGGTCACATCGGTTTTGAAAGCAAGCCAGGTGTAGGCTCTATGTTTTGGTTCACCTTGCCTTTGGTCGAAGTGGTAGCACCACAAGTCGAGGTGCCCAAGGTCAAAACCCCTGCCATGTCTAGCGAAGCAGCGCAGCGATTTTTGGTGGTCGATGACCACCCCATCAACCGTTTACTGGTGCGCCAAATTCTCAAAAACAATTGGAAGAATTGCGAAATTGTCGAGGCCGACAACGGGCTCAAAGCACTAGAAGCGCTGCGTCAACAGCGCTTTGACGTGGTACTCATGGACATGGTCATGCCCGAGATGGATGGCATCGAAGCCACCACGGCCTTGCGTCAAACCTTGGATGCGCCTGCGTGCGACACCCCTGTGCTGGGACTCACCGCCAACGTCAACCCACAAGACCTAGAGCGCTTCTCCGCCGCCGGCGTGAGCACCGTGGTGCTCAAACCCTTTGATGCCAACAAGGTCTGCGATCAAGTTGAGCAAATGCTCACAGAGAAAAAATCTTCCCTGGGTTCATGATGTTGTGCGGATCAAGCGCTTGCTTGATCGTGCGCATCACACTCACCGCGCCTTCGCCCGTTTCTTCACGCAAGAACCCCATCTTGTGCAAACCCACGCCATGCTCGCCCGTGCAGGTGCCGCCCAAGGCCAGCGCACGCGCCACCAACTTGTGGTTGAGCGCCTCGGCCAGCGCGTGCTCATCGGGGTTGTTGGGGTCAATCAAATAACCCATGTGGAAATTGCCATCGCCCACATGGCCCACCAAGAAGTAGGGCAGGCCAGAGGCATCCACTTCGGCAATCGAATCCAGCATCGCGTCTGCCAGCTTGCTGATCGGCACACAGGTGTCGGTCGTCACCGCGCGGCAGCCTGGGCGGCTTTGCACCGCTGCAAAGTAAGCGTTGTGACGCGCGGTCCACAAACGTGTGCGCTCCTCGGGCGTGGTGGCCCACTCAAACGCCACACCGCCGTACTCGGTGGCAATCTCTTGCACCGTTTGGGCTTGCTCTTGCACGCCGGCGGGCGAGCCGTGGAACTCCATCAACAACAGCGGTGTCTCGGCCAGCGTGAGCTTGGCATATTGGTTCACGATCTTCACCGAGCCGCCGTCGAGCAACTCCACCCGCGCAATCGGCACACCCATCTGAATGATCGCCATCGTGGTCTGCACCGCCGCCTCAATGCTGGGGAACGAACACACCGCCGCTGACACCGCCTCGGGCAGTGGGTAAATGCGCAGTGTGATTTCGGTCATCACACCCAACGTGCCTTCGCTGCCCACAAACAAACGCGTCAAGTCATAGCCTGCGGCCGACTTCTTGGCGCGTGTGCCTGTGCGAATCACCTCGCCACTGGCCGTCACCACTTCCAGCGTCAACACGTTCTCACGCATCGTGCCGTAGCGCACAGCGTTCGTGCCGCTCGCACGCGTGGCACACATGCCACCCATCGACGCATCCGCGCCGGGGTCGATGGGGAAAAACAAACCCGTGTGCTTAATTTCGTCGTTGAGCTGCTTGCGCGTCACGCCCGGCTGCACCGTCACCGTCAAGTCTTCGGCGTTCACGCTCAGCACTTTGTTCATGCGGCTCACATCCAAGCTGATGCCGCCTTGCACCGCCAGCAAATGGCCTTCTAGCGACGAGCCCACGCCAAACGGAATCACCGGCACTTTGTATTGAGCGCACAACTTCACAGCATCCGCCACATCTTGTGTGCTTTCGGCGAACACCACCGCAGCAGGTGGCGGCACATGGGTGAAGGGCGATTCATCACGCCCATGCTGCTCGCGCACTGCCAGCGCCGCCGAATACTGCGCCCCAAACCGCGCCTGCAGCGCTGCCAGCATCTCAGCCGGTACCTCGCGTTGCGACACCGTGGGAATCAACACAGAAGGGGAGGTGGGGGCGTTCATGGGGGGCTCCTAAAGATGGGTTTGATTTTATGAACGAAACCCTATTCGGCCAGAGGCTGATCAAACAACGCGATATGTGCACACGCGGGCGCGTTGTGCATGAAAGCAAAAACAGCATTCGTCGTGCACAGCCTGCTAAACCAGTTGTACCCAAACGACACCTTGTAGTGCGCCATCGCCTCTGGTGAACACCAGCCCAGCAACTCAACCATGGCCTCATGCAGATCGCGCAAACCTTTCACGCTGTGACTCCAGTGCAGGCCTTCAGCGCCTACCCAATGAGGCTTCCAGACCGCTTCAAAATGGCACACGCGATTGCGTATATCTTGCAAGCGCTTGAGTCGTAGTACCACGGCGGCTTTGTTGGCTTCCACACTCCAATACTTAGGCTTGGTATGCGGATGCCGTCCAAACACATCTGTGAATGTGCGTGGCGCGTGGCGTTTGCTTAGCTCCTCCATCACGTTTGGCCAAAACCCAAAAGACAAGCGAGACACGACCAAATCAGGTGAGGGTTGAACGGGCTTGCGAATCGGCGGTCGGCCCTCGCACAACAACTCTTCGATTTTGGCCAGCGACTTGCCCTTGACCGCAATGCTGTGTCGCTCTGCGCGGTCGTACCACCGAAATGACGCAATGGCACCATTCGAACATTGCAGCGACAAACTTCGGTGGATCGCGTTGCGCAACACTACCTCAGATAAACCCAACAAGGGATGCAAGCTCGCGCTCACCGCTTGACCCCATTGATAAGCACCCAGCAAGGCCATATCGTTGCAGGGTTTGAATGTGTGCCGGTAAGCATCCAGCCTTGGCTGAGACAACAACTGCAAGATGTGCATCGTCATTTTTCCTTGTACTGCTATACTGAAAACGTAGGCACTAAGGACCCCACTCCCGCACCTTTCACAGGTTACTAAGCCGGTGATGCCCTTAGATGCAACAGAGCAAGACGCCACCCTCGCGGTGGCGTTGAGCTTTCAGAAAGCATCGTATGTGGCCGGCACATCGCTCTCTGATAGTGACGCGGACGAAAAATCGAATCACAAGGCAACCAACATGGGCAACCGACTTTCACAAATCGCCACCCGCACGGGCGACGCTGGCACCACCGGCTTGGGCAACAACCAGCGCGTTTCTAAAAACAGCTTGCGCGTCCACGCCATGGGCGAAGTAGACGAGCTCAACTCCAACATCGGCGTCTTGCTCTGCGAAGACATGCCCGCCGACGTGCGCGAACTCTTGGTTGAAATCCAGCACCAGCTCTTCAACCTCGGTGGCGAACTCTCCATCCCTGGCTTTGAGCTGCTCAAACCCGAAGCCGTGCAGGCCTTGGACGATGCCCTCGAAACCTACAATGCCCAGCTCCCCAAGCTCGAAGAGTTCATCTTGCCCGCAGGCACACGTGGCGCCTCGCTCTCGCATGTGTGCCGCACCGTCGCGCGCCGTGCCGAACGCGCCGTGGTCGCCTTGGGCAACGAAGAAGCCATTGGCGAAGCCCCCCGCCAATACCTCAACCGTCTGAGCGACCTCATGTTTGTCCTCGCCCGCGTCCTCAACCGCATGCACGGCGGCGACGATGTGTATTGGAAAAGCGAGCGCATGAAACGCAACGTCGACTGAGCGAAAAGTAACTGCCACTTCACGCGCTAAAAACTAGCACTCACAATCTTCGCAAACCCGCGAAAAATCAACGTTTTAAGCGCGACATACGCCACTTGGCGTATTCCAAAAACAGGGGAAACCCTCGAAAATTAGATTTGTCGTTTTTGGTGTTTTTATTACCAAAAAACGCTTCAAATAATTTTCAGAGATTACCATCATGTTTCGCAATTTCCAACGCGCCATGCCGTTGTGCATGGCAGTCTGTGGCGCACTGTGTGTCGCCCCTGGTGCCCAAGCAGCTGACGCCGACTTAAGCAAAGGCAAATACGGCGTTAGCAAACCCTTGGGCGACACCTTCGCCGCCAGCCCCGAAGTTGACGGTGGCCAAAGCCTCTTGGTGGTGTACCGCCCCTCCACCCCCAAAGACCAAGGCGTCGCCAGCCTCTACTTAGACGACAAATACCACGTCGCCTTGCAGCCCAACGCCTTCTCGCTCGTCTGCGCGGAAAGCGACAAAGTCGACCTGCGCGTGCGCCTCACCCAGCCCGACGCCCCTGTCGCCGCCGACACCCGCCATGCCCAACCGCTCAAAAAAGGCGTGGCCCACTACGTGCGCATCAGCGCCCAAGCCGACGGCCGTGCCCTGCTCGAACCCGTGCCCACCCGCATCGCCAACGACGAACTCCAAAGCGCCCGCCAACAAATGCACACCCTCAGCCGCGCCCCCATCGTGCGCCCGTGCAAACCCGTCAAACCTAACCAAGCCGCCGCCCCTGCCACGGCCGAGCCCAACGTCATCACCTTTGGTGCCGACGCCAGCTTTCGCAGCAAAAAAGCCGACCTCAAAGCCCTGGCCCCCAACGGCAAAGCCGCGCTTGACCAAGTGCTCGACAAAATCACCCGCAAATACGCCGACGCCGCCCAAATCAAAGTCCACCTCATCGGCTACGCCGACGACACCGGCGACGAACCCGTCAACCAACGCCTCGCCGTCGCCCGCGCTCAAACCGTCCAAAACTACCTGTTGCAAAACGGCATGCGCGCCCAAGAACTCAGTCTAGAAGGCCGCAATGCAGCACAACTCAACGCCGCGGAGAGTACTCCCCCCTCCAAAATGAAGGTCGAAATCGAAGTGACAGTCATTGTTAATTAAAAGAGGCTATCAAAAACAAAGACTTCGGGATGGTTTGTTAATAAAAAGTAACACAAATCATCAAAATTGACAAAAAAGTAATGCAAAATACGCAACCCTGTCAATGAACCCGAAAGAACTCGTCATGAGAAAAATTTGGAACCAATGCAAACAAATCCTTCTCGCCGCTGCACTATCAAGTGCCTCGGCTTGGGTTGCTGCACAACCTGAGCAAACCCAAGCTCAGCCAGCCGCCTCCCTAGACATCCCTGGCGAAGGCACCGTTGACCAGCCGCTAGGCAGCGCCTACGTCGCGCCCAAAAAGCTCAGCCCCAAAACCGTGCGCGTCACCCTCTACCGTCCCGCCACCGACACTGGCAAAGGCGTGGCCCACCTCACCGTCAACGGGCAGTACCACACTTCTTTGCAGCGCGGCGCCTTCTCTGAAATTTGCGTCGAACCCCGCGAATTCAGCCTGGCCGCCCACATCGTTGAATCGGATCAAGACACCGTCAACACCCAAAGCAGCCTCAGTTTCAACCCCAAAGCCGCCAACGACTTCTACCTGCGTCTGCAGGGCGACAGCGCCAACACCACCGTCATCACCCCCGTGGTCGACGCCGTCGCCCGCAAAGAACTCCAAAGCACCCGCCGCCAAATTCACGTCGCCAGCCGCGTGGCCGACGCCGCCGAATGCGTCGAGCGCCCCGTGCCCACCGAGCCCGTCGTGGCCCCCGTTGTGCTCAAAACCGAAAACATCACCTTGGCCTCCGACGCCCTCTTTGGCTTTGGCAAATCCGACATCAACGGCATCTCTGCCGAAGGCCGCGCCGCCCTCGACGCCCTCGCGGTCAAACTCAAACAACAACACGGCAACTTTGACAAAACCCGCGTCCACATCGTGGGCCACGCCGACCCCTTGGGCAACCCCGACAGCAACCTGCGCCTCTCGGCCGCACGCGCCAACACCATTCGCGCCTACCTGGCCCAAGGCGGCATCAGCGCTGACAAGCTCAGCAGCAAAGGCCGTGGTGACACCGAGCCCGTCCTCGACACCTGCGCGCGCACCATCAACCCAGAAAACATCGCTTGCAACAAACCCAACCGCCGTGTGGTGGTCGTCGTTCAGCAACTCGACCGCTGAACCCACATCCAACGCAAGCAACGCAGCCCCCAATTTAAGAATTTAAGAAATACACACCATGGCTAAAACCATCAAAGCAGTTGTCAACACCGGCAAACCAGAAACCGACAAAACCTACGACATCGTCCAAGGCAGCGGCGCCAAGGGCAAACCCACCCGCATCAAAGCCATCAAAGGTGCGCGCTACCAGTTGGAAGACCCAGCCGCCAAAAACGTCGGCCCCGACAACATCAAAAGCAAACGCGTAGGCAAGAACCTGCACGTCATGCTCGAAGGCAGCAACGAAGCCGACCTCATCATCGAGGACTACTACGAATCCGCCAACCAAACCGACGACAAACTCGGCCTTTATGGTCGCGCTGAAGACGGCAAGCTCTACGAATACATCCCCGAAGACCCAAGCACCAGCGGCATGCCCATTAACCTGGCAGACGGTGGCAAACCTGTCAGCCAAGTCTTGGGTGGCGGCTCTGTGCCCGACGCCTTCGGCCTCGCCGGCCTGCCCTTGGCCGCTGCGGGCGGTTTCAACGCCCTCACGGCTGGCGCTGCTGCAATCGGCGCTGCGGCGGTTGGCGGCGGTGGTGGTGGTGGTGATGCAGGTGGCACAGCAGCCCTCACCCCTGCGCAACAAATTCAAGCAGCGGCACAAAACAACACCGCCGCCAGTGGCAACTTGGCTGCCAGCGTGTACACCAGTGCAGGTGTGACAGGTGTCGATGGCACGAACCTCGGCCTAATCAACGGCATGCTCGACACAGCAGCCATCACCAACACGTCGGTCGACAGCACCGCCAAAATTCAAGCCTTGGTCGATGCTGTCAAGAAAGCACAAAGCCTTGCCAACGGCACAGCGGGTGATGGTGCGGCCTCAAACCTCACCGCCACCGACGTCAACGCACTGGGCTTGGGCGCCGTCATCGACACCGCCGAAGACCGCACCCTTTTCAACAACATCCTCGACAACGCCGCCGCCACAGGCGCCGACACAGCAGCTGAAATTTTGGAACTCGCCAGCATCGCTGACCGCATCCAAAAAACAGCCAAAGGCGAAGCCGTCAGCCCAGCACTCACCACCGCCGAACTCACCAAGGCCGGCCTGGTGGACGTCACCGATGCCAACCTCAGCGCCGTCCTCAGCAGCATTGCCGCCACGCCAGACAACGGCCAAGGCGCCGACACCCTGAGCGAACTCAACAACCTCGTCAAAGATGTCAATTGGGCTGCAGCCACTGCCCCCACCACCATCGCCGAAGCGACAGACGGCATCAGCGCTAACGAATTGGCCGATGGCATTCAAGCCACCATGACCGTCCCCGCGGGCGCCACCGCAGGTGATGTCATGACCATCGTGGTCAAAGACACCAGCACCAACCCTGCCACCGTCAAAAGCACCACAACACACGTCATCACTGCCGCAGAAATTGCCGCCGGTAGCTTTGACATCACCATCGCGCAAGCCGACGCTGCCACCGACGGCTCCTACAGCGTCACCACCACCACCGCCCGCGCAAGCGATGGACTGTCCACCGCAGCCAGCACCACCAACTTCTCGGTTGACCTGACCGCGCACGTCGACGTCACCGTCATCGCTGGCGATGTGATGGTCGCAGGCACGGCCAACGTCGCGCCTGTTGCCGGCGAATTCAACGCCGTCGAGCGCGGCACCTCGCCCACCACCGTGGCCACGCCACTGGCCATCAGCGGCACCACCGACGTCGAAGCTGGTCGCACCGTCACCGTGCGCGTACACGACATCAACTACACCACCAACGTCATCGCAGCCACCACCACAGGCCAGCCCAACACCTGGACCGTCACCCTGCCAGCGGCCGATGCCATTGCCCTCAACCACGGCAACACCTACGACGTCTATGTGCAAACCACAGACGCCTCGGGCAACGTCGCGGTCGACGCTGCACACCAACTGCGCGTCAACATCGCCAGCCCTGACACCCCCATCGTCGATGATCTCAAAACCAACGACACCACGCCCACCCTCACCGGCGTCGCCCAAAAAATCATCAACCCAGCGGGCAGCCAAACAGACCCCGCCAACTTCCGCAACTTAGAAGCTGGCGACTTGGTCGACATCACCATCGGCGGCGTCACCGTGCACGCCGTGGTGGGCACCAACACCAACGGCTTCAGCTACAACACCGCCACAGGTGTTTGGTCACTCAACACCGGCAACGTGTCGGGCTTTACCGCACTGACCAACGGCGACCACAACATCAGCGTCAGCGTCACGGCCGGTGGCATCACCAAAACAGACATCAGCAGCAACGAGCTGCACGTCAACACCAACGCACCCACCCTCACACTCGACCCCATCTCGGGCGACAACCGCATCAATGGCACAGAAAAAAACCAAGGCCTCAACCTCACCGGCACCACAGATGCCGAAGCAGGCAGCACGGTCAGCGTGGTGCTCAACGGCGTCACCTTCACGGCCAATGTGCTTTTGGGCGCCAGCGGCCAACCCAACACCTTCAGCATCCCGCTCACCCCAGCGCAAGTGGGCACGCTCGCCGCCAGCGAAGGCGCCAAAGTTGTCACCGCCACCGTCACCAATGAATTTGGGACGCAGCAAACCATCACCCCAGCAGGCGGCGTGCTCATCGACACCATTGCCCCCACCGCGCCCACCCTCACCATCGCCGAAGCTGCCAACGGCATCAGCGCCTCAGAGCTCAGCGATGGCGTACAAGTCAGCGCCGCACTGCCCGTGGGCGCTGCCGAAGGTGACGTCATCACCTTCACCGTCACCGACCCTTCGGGCGACGTGCGCACGGTCACCCACACCGTCACGGGCCCCGAGGTCACCGCGAATACCGCCGCTGTCACCATCCCTGCCAACAAGCTGGCAGAAAACGGCAGCTACAGCATCGCCGCTTCTACGGTCGATTTGGCAGGCAACCCTGGCACCGCGGGCACTGCCGTCACCTTCACCCTCGACACCGTAGCCCCTGGAAAAAACGCCGACGGCACCAACGCCGCCGTGCCTGCACCCGTCATCACCATCGCCGAAGCCGCAGGCGGCATCACTGCCGACGAGCTGGCCGATGGCACACCGGCTGGCATTCAAACCAGCGTCACCCTGCCCACCGGCAGTGCGGTGGGCGACACCATCACTTTCACCGTCACCGACCCCTCGGGCGATGTGCGCACCATCACGCACACCGTCACCAACGGCGACATCACCGCCGGTAGCGCGGCCGTCACCCTGCCCAGCAGCGCCGTCAGCGAAGACGGCAACTACAGCCTCAGCGTCAAAACCAAAGACGTCGCAGGCAACGAAAGCGCCGCTGGCAGCACCACCTTTACCCTCAATGCCGCAGCCAGCATCATCAGCGGCTACGCACAAGACAACGGTGCCACCCACCGTGCCCCAATCGCCGCTGACTACACCTCACTCGGCGTCACCGGCATGGGCGGCGCCAACCAACCCACAGTGGCCACCATCAACACCGCCTTGGCCACCGCTGCCATCGCGGGCGCTAACGCCGACACACAGTCCGACGTGCAAGCCATCGTCGATGCTTACCAAGCCATCCTCGACAACGCCAACACCTCCAGCACCGCCAACGCCAGCAAAGAGCAATACACCGCCATCGGCGTCACAGGCGTCAACACCACAGAAAAAGCCAACCTCTTGGGCGACGTGATTGACGGCAAAGCCAGCGCTGACGTCGACACCGCCGGCGAAGTTCAAGCCTTAGCCGACAAAGCCTTGGCCACCATGGCTGGCACCGCCAACGCCACCCAAATGGCCGACATCGGTGTCAACACCACCAACGTCACAGCAGACAACCTCAAAGCCATTCAAAACGCATTGGCCGCCGCCACCGAGGCCAACAAAGACAGCCTGGCCGACGTGCAAGCCCTCGTCGACGCGGCCATCACCAACTACAACGCCGCAGCCACCCTCATCCAAAACTACGCCACTGACAACGGCGCCAACTTAGGTGCCAACCCCGCCCCCGTCATTGGCGACTACAACGCCATGGGCGTCAGCGGCATAGGCGGCTCGGGCCAGCCCACGGTGGGCACCATCAACACCGCCTTGGCCACCGCCGCCATCGCGGGCAGCAACGCCGACACAAGGCCCGACGTGCAAGCCATCGTCGATGCCTACCAAGCCATCTTGGACGAAGCCAATGGCCCCACCGCCGACGCCAACGCCCAAGATCCGTCGGCTGCCCAATACGCCGCCATTGGCGTCACAGGCGTCGACGCAGGCGCTGAAGAAACATTGCTCGGCGACGTGATCGACGGCAAAGCCAGCACCGACGTCGACACCGCGCCCAAAGTCCAAGCCCTGGCCAACGCCGTGCAAGCCGTGATGGACGGCACCGCCACCAAACCCCAGCTCGATGCCTTGGGCGTGACGGGTGTCACCCCCGAAAACATCGCAGCCGTGCAAGCCGCTTTGGCTGCCGCCACTGATGCCACCCAACTCAACACGCTGACGGGCCTGCAAGGTGTGGTCAACACCGCCGTCAACGCCCTCGATGCCATCAAACTTGCCGCCGAAAACAACAACGCCGCCAGCAGTGCCTTGGGCACCACCGTGTTCGCCAACGCGGGCGTCATCGGTGTGGACAGCAGCAACCTCGCCGCCGTGCAAAGCGCCCTCGACAGCGCTGCCGTCAACGGTGGCGCGGCTGACACCAAGGCCGAAGTGCAAGCCATCGTCGACGCCGTCAACGCCATCAAAAACAACGCCGACGGCACCCCCAACAACTACGCCACCAACCCCACCCAACAGCAATACGCCGCCTTGGGCGTGACCGGTGTCGACACCACCGCCAAAGAAACGCTGCTGGGCGATGTGATCGACGGCAAAGCCTACGGCGCTGTCGACAGCACCCCCGAAATCCAAACCTTAGCCAACGCTGTAGCCGCCGTGTTGGCGGCGGCCACGGGTGGCACAGCCCCCACGCTGGAACAACTCCAAGCCTTGGGCGTTGCAGGCGTCACTGCCGAAACCCTCAAAGCCATTCAAGAAGCCATTGCCGCCACAGGCAGCACTGGCGCGGTAGACAGCTTTTCTGAACTGCAAGGCGTGGTCGACGCAGGCATCGCTGCTAAAGCCACCGCCGTCACCCTCATCAAAGACTACGCCCAGGGCAACACCACCGGCTTGGTCAACGCCACAGGCACAGCGCCCACCGACACCACCTTTGCCACCGCAGGCGTCATCGGTGTGACCAGCGGCAACTTGGCCGCCATCCAAGATGCCTTGGCCAGCAGCGCCGTCAACGGCGCCGCGGTCGACACCACTGGCGAAATTCAAACCCTCGTCGATGCCTACAAAGACATCCTCGCCGCAGCCGACGGCACCGATGCCAACACCACCGGCGCCGCCGTGCCCAACTTGACCGACTACCAAGCCATCGGCATCACCGGCGCCACCACCGACAGCGCCGCGCTGCTCAGCGACGTGATCGACGGCAAAGCCAACGCCGATGTGGACACCGTGACCGAAGTGCAAACCTTGGCCGACGCCGCCAAAGCCGCCGTCACCTACACCGCGGCCAACGGCCAAACCGCGCCCACTGCGGCCCAGCTCAACGTCTTGCTGGCAGGCCAAACTTCAGGCGGCTCTGCTGTGCCTGCCGTGACCGCCGACAACCAAGCCGCCGTTCAAGCCGCCGTCGCCGCGGCCAACGCCAGCGCACCGGCCATCGCCTCGCAAAGCGAACTCGCCGACGTGGTCAAAGCCGCCGTCGACGCCTACGCCGCTGCCATCGACAAAATTGCCGATTACGCCGAAACCGGCGCCGTTGCACCCGCCTACACCGACTACGCCGCCGCAGGCGTCATCGGTGTTGATGCCACCAACGTGGCCGCCATCAACAGCGCCATCAACGCCCAAGCTGGTGCCGACACCACCGTCGGCAATGCCAACGACCGCGACGGCGCCGACACCGCTGCCAAAGTGCAAACCATCGTCGATGCCTACAAAGACATCTTGGTCGCCGCTGACGGCACCGATGCCAACACTTCTGGCGCCGCTATTCCTGGCCAAGCCGACTACCAAGCCATCGGCATCACTGGCACCACCGCTGCCAGTGCCGCCCTGTTGAGCGACGTGATCGACGGCAAAGCCTCCGCAGATGTCGACACCATCGCCAAAATCCAAGCCTTGGCCACAGCCGCCAAAGTGGTCATTAGCTATGACGACCCCAGCACAGACATTCCGCCTACCAAAGACCAAATCAACGTCTTGGTCCAAGGCCAAACCGTGGGCGGCAACCCTGTGCCCGCCGTCACCGACGCCGCCTTGGCCCAAGTGCAAGCCGCCATCGACGCCGCCAACAGCGACGGCACACCACTGGCCACGCAAGCCGACGTGGCTGCTGTGGTCAAAGCCGCGATGGACGCCTACACCGCCGCCCTCAACACAATTGCCGACTACGCCGAAACCGGCGCAGTTGCCCCCGCCGACACCGACTACACCGCCGCAGGCGTGATCGGTGTCAACAGTGGCAACCTCGCCGCCATCAACAGCGCCATCAATGCGCAACCCGGCACAGACACCACCGTGGGCAACGCCAACGACCGCGACGCCGCCGACACCACCGCCGAAGTGCAAGCCATCGTCAACGCCTACCAAGCCATCTTGGACGAAGCCAACGGCGCAGGCGCCGACCTCTCGGCCCAAGACCCCACCGTCACCCAATACGCCGCCATCGGCGTGACCGGTGTTGACGCAGGCGCGGAAGAAACCCTGCTCGGCGACGTCATTGGTCGCAAAGTCACCGCCGATGTCGACACCGTGGGCGAAGTGCAAACCTTGGCCGACACCGTGGCCAAAGTCATCGCCGCCGCAGGCAGTGGCACCGCCCCCACGGAAAGCGAGCTGACCTCGTTGGGCCTGAGCGGCATCAACGCACAAAACATCGCCGCTGTGCAAGCCGCCATTGCCGCCACGGCAGACAACGGCTCAGGCGTCGACACCCTCACCAAACTGCAAGCCCTCATTGCCAGCGCCAACGACCTGCCCACTGGCGGCGTCACCATCACCGGCACCGTCAAAGTGGGCGAAACCCTCACCGCCAGCACCACCGAAGCGGGCAACGTGCTGGCCGACGCCGACGGCCTGGGCACCCTCAGCTACAAGTGGTTTGCCAACGGCACCGAAATCAGCGGTGCCACAGGCAGCACCTACCAGTTGGCCGCAGGCGACTTGGGCAAAACCATCACCGCGCAGGTGAGCTACACCGACGCTGGCGGCACCGCCACCCAAGTGACCTCGGGTGCGACAGCCGCCGTGGCGGCGGCTTTCACCGCAGGCGATGCCGAGCTGGACTTGTCTGGCAGTGGCATTGCGGGCGTGACTGGCAAGCTGATCGCGCCGGTACAGGTCGAAGGTAAGTGGTATTACTACTGGGACCGCTCGGGTGACGGCACCAACGCCGACACCGGCAGCGCCAATGGCGACTACATCAATGCGATTGACTTGGGCATCATCTTCAACAAGGACATCAACGGCAATGTCAACCCAGCCGGTGACGTGACGACAGATGTCTACCGCTATGCCACCATCAACGGCGTGCTGTTGGCTGTACCAACCGCCAACGGCGGTCAGTCCATTCCTGGTGGCGTCGGAAACCAACAGTTTGGAACAACCGCCACTGTGGGCGGCACTTCCAGCTACGACGACATGCTGGCCATCTGGGACACCCAGAACGGAACGGCCACAACCGTTGGCGGATCGGGCGTGCCAACCGATTGGGATGCAACGGCATATTGGACAGCGACCAAAACGGCATCCGGCTATGCGCAGGTCTATCTGAACACCGGTAACACTCTTGACCAAACCAACCTGTCTGGTGGTTTGCACGTCGCCCTCGAAGTCGTCAAAGCCAACGCCGCTCCGGTGCTCGACGCCAGCGCCTCACCCGCACTGACCGTGCTGACCGGCACCACCGCCGCGCCCACGGGTGCAACGGGCAGCCTGGTCAGCACCTTGGTGACCGGCATCAGCGACACCGATGCGGGGGCCAGCAAAGGCATCGCCATCACCGGCTTTGACAGCGCCAACGGCACGCTGTGGTACAGCCTGAACGGCGGCAGCACTTGGACCAACGCAGGCACGGTCAGCGGCACCAGCGCTTTGCTGTTGTCGGCCGACGCAGACACGCGCTTGTACTACCAGCCCAGCAGCACCAGCTTTGCAGGCAGCGCAGCGCCCATCACCTTCCGTGCGTGGGACGGCACCTTCAGCAGCGAAGGCGCCAAGGTCGATGCGTCCACCGCCACCGGCGGCAAGGCTGCGTTCAGCACGGCCACCGACACCATCGCGGTGGGCACGGCCAACCAGATCGTGAACCCCGATGGCAGCATTTCTGAGGGCGCGGGCTATGGTGGCGTGGCGGGCAGCAGCCTGGGCACGTCTGTGTCCAGCGCAGGCGACGTCAACAACGACGGCTTTGGCGATTTCATCGTCAGCGCGCACCAAGAGGGTTCGGGTGCCGGTGCGGCTTATGTGGTCTACGGCAACGCCAGCGGCACAGGTGTGAACCTGAGTAGCGGCAGCATTGCCAGCAGCCAGGGCTTCAAAATCCAGGGCCAGGCCAGTACCGCGACGGGTTATTCGGTCACGGGTTTGGGCGACATCAACGGCGACGGCTACGCCGACGTTTTGGTCGGTAGCACCTCCACCAGCTCCAACGCCTATGTGGTCTATGGCGGTGCCAGCAATGCCGGCGTGAACCTGAGTAACGGCACCATTGCTGCGAGCACTGGTTTCAAGATTTCTCTGTCGGGCGGCAACGTGGGCCTCAAAGTCAGCGGCCTGGGCGACATCAACGGCGACGGCCTGGCCGACATCGCCGTGGTCGGCACCAACTCCAAGACCTTTGTGGTGTACGGCAAAGCCAGCAACACCGACATCGTCTTGAACACCACCACACCCGTGGCCTCAGACGGTTTCATGATCGAAGGCGCGGGCACCGTGTCCGGTGCGGGCGATGTCAACGGCGACGGCATTGCTGACATCGTGATCGGCACCAATGGGGCATCGACGGTCATTTACGGCCAAGCGGGCTCACGCACCAGCGTCAACGCCGCATCACCAGCAGCCAGCGACGGTTTTGTCATCACCAACGGCGCGGCGTCGTCTGGCAGCGTGGTGTCCAGCGCAGGCGACTTCAACGGCGACGGTTTTGCCGACCTGATCGTGGGCGGTAACGACGGCACACTCGGCGGTGGCAAGGTATATGTGGTGCTGGGTTCTGCCAATGGCGCAGCACTGAATGTGACCAGCATGACTTCGTCGCAGGGCTTTGAAATCGTCAACAGCCCCGCAGGCGGCGCCTTCGGCTTGGGCGGCAACAGCAATGCTGTGGCCTCCAGTGCAGGCGACCTCAACGGCGACGGACTGAGCGACCTGATCGTCAGCGCACCTTCTGCAGGCGTGGCTTATGTGGTGTACGGCAACACCACCGGCGGCAACATCACCCTCAGCAGCGGCAGCATTGCCTCGTCACAGGGCTTCAAAATTTCAGGGGACGCCGCCGCATGGTTCGGCAACTCGGTGTCTAACGCTGGTGACCTCAACGGCGATGGACTGTCGGATCTGGTCATTGGAGCACCTGCAGCCAACAGCAGCGCAGGCGCCTACCACATCATCCTGGGCGGCACACAAACCGTGACCAGCGCCGTCAACGGCACAGGCACCGCGGCCAGCGAAGCCGTGCTGGGCACCGCAGGTGCTGACACCCTCACCGGTGGCGGCGGCGTGGACCGCTTCATGGCGGGCAAAGGTAACGACACCGTGGTGCTGAGCGCCACCGACGTGAGCAACATGTCGGCCACCGCAGGCACCACCCGCGCGAGCGTGCAAGGCGGCGAGGGCTTTGACACCGTGCGCCTGAGTGGCGGCGCCAACCTCGACCTGACCACCGTCACCAACACCGGTGCCATGGGCCTGGAAGAAAACAGCCGCATCGAAAGCATCGAGCGCGTGGACCTGGCGACAGACAGCGCAGCCAACACGCTCACGATCAGCGCCAAAGACGTCAACGACATGGCGGGCTTCAACGCCATCCACACCGGCACCGCCAGTGCGGACGGCGCAACGTGGACCAACGTGAGCGGCACGGCCCTGAGCAACACCACCCAATTCCACCAAGTGGTGGTGGACGGTGGCAACAACGACGGCGTGACGCTGGCTGCAGGTGCGGGCTTTTGGTCCAACGCAGGTACCGTGAACAACGGCACCAGCGACTACGTGGTCTGGCAAAACACGCAAACCAACAGCCAGGTGATCGTCAAGAGCGGTGTCACCGTCACCAACAACGACACCACGCCAGCGGGTGATGCCGTCATCAACCTGGGCACCAGCGGCAAGCTGATCGCGCCGGTGCAGGTCGAAGGCAAGTGGTATTACTACTGGGACCGTTCGGGCAACGGAGAAAGCGGGGGCGGCGATTTAATCGACCATGATGCGTTAGACACAATTTTCAATCTCGACATCAATGGCAACACTCGTCCAAATGATGTGACGGAAACCAATGACAGTTACAGGTACGCCTTGATTAACGGCGTTTTGGTTGGCTTACCCACTGCAAATGGTGGCATGACTATTCCTCAAGGGATAAGCACTTCGGGCGTCTTCCAAAATGGAACTGCGGCATCTCAAGTTGGGGTTACGAACAACTCCAGCTATGACGGCATGTTGGCCTTATGGGACATCGTTGGCGGAAGCGCAACATCCACGAATATCAATGGAACACCCACCAATTGGGTTTATGGAAACTACGCAACTTCCACACCAAGTGGTACAGGCAGGCATATCGATGTCAACTTAAACGGCATGGTGACAGACCGTGCAGATGCAAGTTTTAGCTATTACGTCGCATTAGAAGTCGTCAAAACCAACGCTGCCCCCACCTTGGCCGACACCACGATCACCCTGAGCAGCGTGTACGCCAACTCCACCCCCACAGGTGCGATGGGTGATTTGGTCAGCTCCTTGGTCAGTGGCATCAGCGACGGTGACGCAGGCGCGGCCAAAGGCATCGCCATCACCGGCGCAGCCACAGGCGGCACGGTGTGGTACAGCCTGAACGGCGGCAGCACCTGGCAGTCGGTGGCAGCCAGCGCCCTGAGCGACAGCAACGCGCTGTTGCTGGCAGCAGACGCTGACACCCGCGTGTACTTCCAGTCCGCAACCGGTGCCACCAGCGTGAGCAACGCGCTCACCCTGCGCGCCTGGGACATGACCCAGCACCTCAGCGAAGGCGTGTTCGCCAACACCGTGGCCAACGGCGGCAAGGCCGAGTTCTCGACCGGCACCGACACGGTGGGTTTCACGGCCACGCCGACAGCATCTACCGCCAGCATCAGCGCAAGCCCCAGCATGACGGGTGGCTCTTATCTGGGTTGGAACGTCGCAGGCCTCGGCGATGTCAACGGCGATGGTTATGACGATGTCTTGCTCAGCGAATATGCCAACTATGGCAATTTGCCGCGTGGCTATGTGGTGTTTGGCTCGGCCAACCCGTTGGCCGTCAATGTGACCAGCATCACCTCAGGTGGCTCAGCAGGTTTCCGCATCGAAGGCGGTACGGGTGGCGACACGACTTTTGGTGCATTGAGCGGCATTGGCGACGTCAACGGCGACGGTTTGGCCGACATGGTTTTTGCACCATCGGGCGGCGATGCCAAAACCTATGTGGTGTACGGCAAGACCAACGGCAACACCGTGAACTTGGCCAGCTTGGGCACCCAAGGCTTTGCCATGACGGGCTTGGGCTACAACGCGGGTTACATCTCTGGTGCTGGCGACGTCAACGGCGACGGCTTGGCCGACTTCATCATGGGCCAAAGCCAATACGACAGTTATGGCCGCAGCTTTGTGGTGTTTGGCAAGACCGACAACAACGACATCAACGTGAACAACGTGACCAATGGCACGCAAGGCTTTGCGATCGATGGTGGCGATATTTACACCAGCACGGGCACTCAAGTGTCTGCGGCAGGCGACGTCAACGGCGACGGCTTGGCAGACTTGCTGGTCAGCACCAACACGGGTGCAGGCCGCACGTTTGTGGTGTTTGGCAAAGCCAGTGGCACGGCCATCAACCTCTCGGCCTTGGCCACAAGCGGCTCTGGCCAAGGCTTCATGGTCAGCGGTGAGTCGTTGGGTGATCAGGCCATCAGCGTCAGCAATGCAGGCGACGTCAACGGCGACGGTTTGGCCGACTTTGTGGTGGGCGCTGCTGCCAACAAGGCTGCGGGCGACAGCGGCATTGGCTTCCAGTCAGGCCGTGCCTATGTGGTGTTTGGCAAAGCCAGCGACACCGCCATCAACCTGTCTGCCTTGACCAGTGGCAGCAACAGCCAAGGCTTTGTCATCAACGGCAACAGCAACGATGACAACGTGGGCCGATTTGTGTCGGCGGCTGGCGACTTCAACGGCGACGGTTTGGCCGACGTGATTGTGTCGGCCTCCAAATACGGTCAGCCCGTACGCAGCTACGTGGTGTTTGGCAAAGCCAACGGCACCAACATCAACCTGACCAGCCTCGATGCAGGCATTGGCGGCTTCCGCATCGACGGCGGCACGTCCGTCATCAGTGACACGGCCATGTCGATGAGCGCGGCAGGCGACATCAACGGCGACGGTTTTGACGATTTGTTCGTAGGCTCTCGTGTGGTGAACGGTTACGCCGGTGCAGCCTATGTGGTGTACGGCGGCACGCAATACACCTCGGGCATCGTCGACTTTGTGGGCACCACCGGTGCCAACACCCAAACCGGCACCAGCGCCGCCGAGACCTTCATGGCCGGTGACGGCGACGACACCCTCATCGGTGGCGGCGGCGCCGACGTGATGAACGGCGGCAAGGGGCGCGACACCTTCGAGTTGAACGCTTCCAACGTGACGGCACTGGCCAACAACCTGGGCGCAGGTGGCAACACCACCCAGCTGGCCAAGGTGGATGGCGGCACCGGCTACGACACCCTGCGCATGGCGCAAGGCGCGGGCAACCTCGACCTGACAGCCATCACCAATGTGGATGCCGGTGCAGGCGACGGTACCAGCCGCATCAACAGCATCGAACGCATCGACCTGGCCACCGACACGGCAGCCAACACGCTGACCATCGCCGCCCGTGATGTGAACGACATGGCCGGCTTCAACACCATCCACACCGGCACCGCCAGTGCGGACGGCAACACCTGGACCAACGTCTCCGGTAACGCCCTGAGCGACACCACCCAATTCCACCAAGTGGTGGTGGACGGCAGCAGCAACGACGGCGTGACGTTCGCGGCGGGTGCGGGCTTCTGGTCCAACGCGGGCCAAGTCAGCAACGACGGTGGCACCACTTTGTTTGACGTGTGGCAAAACACGCAAACCAACAGCCAGGTGATTGTGAAGAGCGGCGTGACGGTGACGAACAACGATGCCACGCCCGATGCCGTCATCAGCTTGGGCAGCTTCGGTAACCTGATTGCGCCGGTGCAAGTCGAAGGCAAGTGGTATTACTTCTGGGACCGTAATAGCAGCGGTACAGCGGAATTCAATGACATCACTACCCATGACACGCTTGACGGTATTTTCAAATACGACATCAATGGCAATTTGAATCCAGGTAGTGACACGACAGATGTATATCGCTACGCCACTATTCACGGTGTGAAGTTGGCCTTACCAACAGCGAACGGTGGCGTTTTGCCTGCTGCGGGTTTGACAGATCAGCCAGGTACATCTGCGACAGGTGGCGGTACATCAGACAACTCAATCTCCGATGATCTATTGGCCATATGGGACAACTCGAACGGCACTTCGACGACCACAAACCTCGATGGCACGCCTGGCGGTTGGGCTAATCCTGGCAATTATTGGTCGGCCACGCCTTCAGCGGGTGGTCATCTCGGCGTTTACATGCCCTCTGGTGCACTTGGAACTATTTCTGAAACAAGCACGAACTATGTTGCTTTGCAAGTCCTCCCCGTGGTCATCGACCTCAACCGCGACGGTGTGTTGAGCTACGGCCAAGTCACGATGGACGTGAACGGCGACGGCGCTCTGGACCTGACGAAGTGGGCTGGCGCACAAGACGGCGTGTTGGTGTGGGACAAGTTCGGCGACGGCTTGGTGCACGACAACAGCCAGTACGCGTTTGCCCAGTACGCCACCACCTACGCCAATGGCCTGGATGCGAACGGCAAGGCGCCGACCGACTTGTCGGGCTTGGCCGAAGCGTTTGACAGCAACCAAGACGGCGTGTTCAACGCCAACGACGCCAAGTTTGCCGAGTTCAAGGTGTGGCAAGACGCCAACCAGAACGGTGTGAGCGACGAGGGCGAGGTGCGCGGTTTGTTGGACTGGGGTATCTTGTCGATCGACCTCAACAGCGATGGCTTGGTGCGCACCCCCGCAGCAGGCGTGACCGAAGCGGGCCGCACGACGGCAACAGCCACGGATGGTTCGCATGTGTTGGTGTCTGATGCGGCGTTTGCCTACAACGCGTTGGACTACACCGTGACCGGCAACGCAATGAACTTGTTGGGCGCAGACATGCACCTCGACCTGTCCAGCGTCGTAGCCGTGCATAGCAATGTGACCGCCATGGACCTGACCGGCACCGGCGCCAACACCATCAAGCTGAGCTTGGCCGACGTGTTGAGCGTGGCCACCGATGCGTCCATCGCCAACGGCGTGCACAAGCTCACCCTCACCGGCGACGCCAACGACACGGTAGAGCTCGACCTGTCACAGTGGGCCAACACCGGCAACACCGTGACCGAAGGCGACCACACCTACGCGGTGTACAACGCGTCTTCCTCTGCGGCAGCGCAGCTGTTGATTGACCAGCACATGGTGATGGTGAACCACGCGTAAGCACGGTCAGCGTTTCATCGCGCAAGAGCCCCACACCTCACGAGGGTGTGGGGTTTTTGTTTTGTGTGATTGGAAGTTAAACCGCAACGATTCGGAGTTGACAGAATATTCCATGGAGGGCATACTCACTATGGTTTGGAATGTTGAATATACCGATGAGTTTGAGGCGTGGTGGTCATCGTTGACTGAGGATGAGCAGATTTCTGTCGCTGCATCGGTGGCATTGCTAGAGGCTCGCGGCCCTCAGTTGGGCTACCCGCACAGTAGCGCGGTGAACGGCTCTCGGCATGGACACATGCGCGAATTACGCACACAACACACTGGGCGACCGTTTCGTACTTTGTATGCGTTTGACCCTAGGCGTGATGCAATTTTGCTATTGGGCGGTGATAAGACAGGGCATGACCGTTGGTATGAGGTGCATGTACCAAAGGCAGACAAAATTTACGATGTGCATTTGGATGAACTTCGAAAGGAAGGACAGATTGATGGCTAAAAACTTTGCAAATTTGCGCGCACAAATGACACCCAAAGCGCGTGCCAAAGTGAAGCGAAAAACAGAAGAAATGTTGGCTGAGATGCCATTGCACGAGTTGCGTCAAGCACGTGGGTTGTCGCAAAAAACACTGGCTGAGGTGCTGCATGTGCAGCAGCCTTCTATTGCGAAATTGGAAAAGCGCACCGACATGTATTTGTCTACGTTACGTAACCACATCGAAGCCATGGGTGGTGAGTTAGAAGTTGTTGCACGTTTCCCAGACGGGGCCGTCAAGATTCGTAACTTCGCGATGCTGAACTGAAAATTTCAAGTGACATGAATTGACCCCAGGCCTCACAAGGGTGTGGGGTTTTGTTTTGTGTGATTGGCGCTGATGCACAGATTTATGAGCCAAAAGTAAAGTTTGATAGCTCTCAAATGAGGGGTGTTGAATATAGCTTTAAAGACATATAAAATGGTTTGGACTGTTTTGTTTCACAGCGCGTTTGATGCCGAGTTTTCGGCGCTCACTGAAGGTTTGCAGGACGAGTTGCTGGCGCATGCAAATTTGCTGGCAACGTTTGGGCCGCAGCTAGGTAGGCCAACGGTGGATACGTTGAAGGGTTCGAAGCACGCAAACATGAAGGAGTTGCGTTTTTCGTGGAATGGCGAGGTCTGGCGCGTTGCGTTCGCCTTCGACCCACAGCGTCACGCGGTGTTGTTGGTGGGCGGCGACAAAGGTGGTGCAGACCAGCGGCGGTTTTATAAACGCTTGTTGTCAGTTGCTGATACGCGCTATGACGAACATTTGAATGTGAAAGGGGTTTGAAGGTGGCAAGAAAACTGACAGATGTGATGGCTGCATTGCCTGCAGCACGTAGGCAGCGTGTGACGAAACGAGCCATGGAATTGGCAACGTTGAAAGATTTGCGTATTGCATCGCAACAAACCCAAGCCGACCTAGCCGCTTCGTTGGGAGTTGGGCAGGTGACGATTTCCAGATTAGAAAAACGCAGCGATATGTTGCTGTCTACATTGCGCCATTACGTGGAGGGGATGGGCGGCACGTTGCAATTAGTGGCGCAGTTTCCAAACCGACCACCGGTCGTGATTGAGCATCTCGGCGCAGATAACCACGGTTAAGCACTAGGCTTCCAACGCGCAAACCCCACGCCTCATAAGGGCGTGGGGTTTGTTTTGTGTGGGTATGGGTTACGCAGCTGAATGGCGATTGCATCAAAGATGGGGCATTCACTGAAAACACAATGATACTGAATGTGATACTATGAATGCTGCTTTGAAATTGCAGCAAGCCATGCGGCGAAACCCTGCGGGAGATTGGAAGATGGCGGATTTGCTAACGCTGGCCAGACGTCATGGTTTAAGCGTGCGCAGCACGGGGGGTAGTCACCATGTGTTTTCTCATGCGCAGTTGGCTGACACTTTGACGGTGCCAGCGCGGCGTCCCATCAAAGCGATATACATCAAGCAATTTTTGTTGCTGCTAGACGCACTTCAGGAGTAATCAAATGGTGAAGAAAATCTCAAAACTCAAACCACCGTTTCCATTTGAGGCGTACAGCCATGTGGTGAGCCCAATTCGCGCAGAAGATGGCGGTGGCTTTATGTTCACGATGCCTGACATTGCAGGCGTGGTCGCCGATGGCGAAACGATGGATGAGGCAATTGCTGATGGTCGCGAAGCGTTTGAAGCAACGGTCAGCGCTCTACTAGACATGGGCCGCGAGGTGCCTGTGCCCACATTACGAAGCGAAGACTTTGCACCCATTTCTGTATCAGGCAAATTTGTGTCACGTGTACCCCGTTCGATGCACGTGCAATTGGTAGCAAGGGCAAAGCGCGAAGGTGTTTCGTTGAACACCTTGGTCTTGACATTGATAGCTGAAGGGCTAGGTAGAGGCAGCGTACACGCGGCTTAATTGTTCTCGCGTAAGCACGGTCAGCGTTTCATCGCGCAAGAGCCCCACACCTCACGAGGGTGTGGGTTTTTTTTGTGTGATTGGGGGTTGCGCTTTTGCACGCGCCAAGAGATATGGTTTTGTACTTGACGGCGTGTATCCCAATTTATACAATTAGGGCGTGGCATGAAATCTATCCAAACGACAGAAGTTTTTGATACTTGGTACAGAGGATTAAAAGACCGCTTGGCCGCGCGCAAGATTCAAGTGCGTATTGACCGTGCTGAGGATGGCAATTTCGGCGACTGCAAATCAGTGGGTGGCGGTGTTTCAGAAATGCGCATTCACCACGGCCCAGGGTATAGGGTGTATTTCATGCAAAGCGGTTTAGAGATTGTGATTTTGTTAGCGGGTGGCGATAAGTCTTCGCAAAGCAAAGATATTCAAATGGCGTTGCAAATGGCTCAAGATGCAAAAGGGGAATAGGCGATGGGTAAATTGAAATTGCGCAAATGGGACAGTGCTGAGCATTTGGAAACGCCCGAGGATATGGCGATGTATTTAGAGGCGTGTTTTGAAGAAGCAGGTGACGATGCGGCATTCATCGCGAAAGCATTGGGCCATATTGCACGCGCCAAAGGCATGTCGCAATTGGCGCGTGACACACAGATGGGACGTGAAAGCCTCTACAAGGCCTTGTCGGGCGATGGCAACCCAAGCTTCGCAACGATTTTGAAAGTCATGCGTGCCTTGGGTATTCAGCTACACGCAAAGAGCACACATTTGCCTGCGTAAAACAACACAACTTCACGCGCACCGACAGACCCCACGCCTTACCAGGGTGTGGGGTTTTTACGTTAAATTGTGAGCAAAGGGGTGGCAATGACTCAAACCAATGAAGAAGTGCAAGCACAAGCGCTGGCTTATGCCAAATCACACCGCACGCGCATTGCGCGTGAAAGAACAGATTTAGATAAGTTTCCAAGTGAAGAGCAGCCTGTTTCAGTTTTTATGGCGGGCTCGCCTGGTGCAGGAAAGACCGAGGCATCTATGGAGCTGCTGAGCGAGTTTGATTCGATTCTTCGCATAGACCCAAATGATTTGCGTGTTGAGTTTCCAGCTTATGGAGGCTCAAATTCTTGGCTATTTCAAGGAGCTGTGGCATTGTTGGTTGAGCGCATTCATGACCGCGCTTTGGCCCAAGGTCAAAGTTTTTTACTTGACGGAACTTTGTCTAATTACGCAGTGGCCGAGAAAAACATAGACCGTTCACTCAAGCGTGGACGTCTGGTGCAGATTCTGTACGTGTATCAAGAGCCTGCGTTTGCATGGCAGTTTGTGCGTGCCAGAGAGGTGCATGAAGGCAGGTACATCCCACCAGAGAAGTTTGTAGACCAATATTTTTTGGCTCGTGAGGTTGTTCAGAAATTGAAGGACAGGTACGACCATCAAATCCGTGTAGACGTTTTGTTAAAGAACACGGATGGCACAACACAGCGGTCATTTGCCGATGTGGATAATGTTGACAAGTTGGTTCCTGAACGATTTAATCGAGAGCAAGTCATGGCAATTGCCAACCAAAATTGAACTCATATGCCAAAACGTACGCCTAAAAAATCCCCCTCAGTTGTTGAAACACCTTTTGCACGGTTTTTCCGTAGCGCCACGCCAGAAGAAAAGGCCGTCGTTTATACCCGCGTGATGCAACGCGCTACAAAGCGTCAATTGGACATCATCGACTCCGTCAGTAAAGCACCGATGGCTGCGCAGCGATAAGCTGTTTCACTCACTTACCAAGCGCAAACCCCACGCCTCACAAGGGCGTGGGGTTTTGTTTGGCAATTAGAAATTCGCAGCGCATCAAAATGAATAAGAAAGTTTAAGCGCCAATTAAATTTTCGAAATTTGAGGTGAGAATTCTCTGATTAACAAAAAGACAAGAGTGGCGAATGCGCGTTCGAATTGTGGGGGCTGGTTTTTCAGGGGCGGTTGCTGCACGCGTGTTGGCCGATGCGGGTGGCAGTGTCGATGTGTGGGACAAGCGTTCCCATGTGGGTGGCAATGCTTATGAGTGTGACGATGCCTATGGTGTGCGTGTGCATCCTTATGGGCCTCATATTTTCCATACGAATAGCCAGCGTGTGGTGGATTGGTTGTCGCGCTTTACGGAGTGGCGTGCTTATGAACACCGTGTGGTGGCGCAGGTCGATGGACAGTTTGTTCCCATGCCGATTAACCGCACAACGATTAACCGTTTGTATGGTTTGAATTTAGATGAGGTGGGTGCTGCTGCATTTTTAGAGGCAGCACGTGAACCACACGCTCACCCACAAAACAGTGAAGACGCGGTGTTGTCGTGTGTGGGGCGGGATTTGTGCGATAGGTTGTATCGTGGCTACACGTTGAAGCAGTGGGGCTGTGATCTGTCGGCGTTGTCTGCGACTGTGGTGAGTCGAATTCCCGTACGTACCAATGATGATGACCGATATTTTTCAGACAGCTTTCAGTGCATGCCGTTGTATGGTTACGCGGCATTGTTTAATAAGATGCTGTCGCACCCCAATATCACGTTGAGCTTAAATCGTCCGTTTGATCCTGAAAGCGAATCAGACCGCAGTAATTGCGATTTCCTAATTTACACGGGACCTGTGGATGCATTTTTCAAACATCGTCACGGGGCGTTGCCTTACCGCTCGTTGAGGTTTGAACAAGTGCATGTGCCAGATGTGACGCAGGTATTGCCCACTGCGGTGGTGAATTATCCAAACGATCATGCGTATACGCGAGAAACAGAGTGGAAGCAGTTGACGGGCCAGCAGTGCCAAGGAACGACATTGACGCGCGAGTATCCGTGCGCAGAGGGTGAACCCTTTTATCCCGTGCCGAACGACAAGAATCAAGCGTTATTGCGTTAATACCAAGCCATGGCTGAGGCGTTGGATCGCGTGGCGTTTATTGGGCGATTGGCTGAGTACCGCTACTACAACATGGATCAAGCAGTGGCGTCGGCGTTGACAAAAGCGACAGTGATTGCGCAACGCTTAGGACTGACGAGGGAGGTGGCCGATGCGTCGCATTGAAAAGATTTTGATATTGAGTCCTTTGGTGCAGACTGGTGGACCTGAAGCGCTGCATCAGCTGGCAGGATCATTGCGACGCCAAGGGTTAGATGGACAAATCATGTACTACGGTGGAGCAGAGGATGCGTTGACTGTGATTGAGGATGGCGTGCTGAAGAGCTCGCATTCAAATGCATCACATGTGCCTGAGCAATACCGGCGTTACGAACCTTCAGTGACGGACCGGTGTGTGTTGAATGAATCTGTGTGCTTGGTGGCACCGGAGGTGATGCCCGCAGATTTGTTGCAACACACCGCACCAGCTCGTACGGCAATTTGGTGGTTGAGTGTAGACAATGGTTTGCCACCAGGTTCGCCGTTGCGTGATGCAAATTATTTGCACATGTGGTTGAAACGCCCTACTTTGAATTTCGCGCAGTCTGCTTATGCGGCTGGTTGGTTGTCTCATCATGGGCGACCTGACCGATGGATGTTGGGTGATTACACCGATCCGAATTTCACGCAAACGCCTGCATGTTTGGGTACGCGTGCGCGACAGATTTTGTTTAACCCGCGCAAAGGTGGCGAAGCCGTGCAAGTGCTACAGCCGTTGATGCCGGGATGGACGTTTGTGCCATTAGAAAACATGAGTAAGCAAGAGGTGCGTGCGTTGATGCAACAGTCACGCTATTACATTGATTTCGGTCATCACCCCGGGAAAGATCGTCTACCGCGTGAGGCTGCGGCTTCGGGTTGTGTGGTACTCACGCTGAGAGCGGGAGCTGCTCAGTTTTTTGACGATGTGCCATTGGCCGATGTGTACAAGTTTGCGCATGCTGATATTCGTAACGGCAATTTAGCGCAAACAATGGCCAAGCTAGATGTGGCTTTTGAGGTGCATTGGGATGCGCAGCATCGTTATCGCAGTTGGATAAGACAAGAGCAGCAAGTGTTTGATGCACAAGTTGCCGCAATTTTTGGTGAATAGAGCGGATGACTCAAATGACAAAAACACACAGCGAAACCGCCGCAGCCCAAGCCTTCAACGAAGGTAACGCCGCGTATAAAAAAGGTGAGTGGGAACAAGCGTTGGCGCATGCCACACAGGCCTTGGCCCATCACAATGGCTTGGTGCCCGCGTGGTTGATGAAGGCGCGTTGTTTGGTGCACTTGTTGCAGTGGATGCCCGCACGCGAGGCGTTTGCACAGACGTTGCGTTTGGACCCGACCCACTACAGCGCGTGGTTAGAGGCTGGGCATTTGTGCAAGCAAATGGGTGAGTTGGGCCAAGCGTCAGCGGCGTATCAGCACGCCATCAACGCGGTGCCCACACGCCATGAGGCGTATTTGGCAATGGCGCGTGTGATGGCGCAGCAAGGCCACACCGAACTGGCCAACCGCGCGTACAACGAGGCGGTGCAAGCCGCCACGGCCAAGAGCATAGAGACGGTGCGCCAAGTGCATTGGTTGATGGGGCAATACGTGTTGGAGCTGGGCCACGCACAAGAGGCGTTGGGTTGCTTTAACGAAGCGTTGAAGGCAACCCAAGCCGACAACGCAGAAACGTTGGCCAATTTGGCCGCCGAAATTCAGATGGATGCAGCCAAGGCGTGGCTGCGCGTGGGCAACCGCGAGAAGGCGATGAAGTTGCTCACGCTGGCTTCGGGGGCCACGCAAGAGCCCACGTTGTCGCGTTTGGCGGCGTTGAGTTTCAGAAACAATTTCTGGCAAGAGGCGATTGAAATTTCACGCCGTTGTGTGGCTCTGTATCCGCAAAGCGCGTGGGCGCACTGGAACCTCGCGCATTTGCTGGCCGAGTGTTGGCAGATGGAAGAGGCCGAGCAGGTGTTGCAACAAGCCGAAGCACTGGCGCCTATGCCGGGTGCGCGTTCGTTGCGCGCAGCCGTGGCGGGCAAGGTGGGCGATGCAGACCAAGCGCTGGCGTTGTATTCGGAGTTGGCGCAGTCAGAGGGGATGGATTCGGGTTATGCATCCAGCGCGGCCATGAGTTCGCTTTACAGCGACACGCAGTCGGCGCAGCAGGTGGCTGATTTGCATCGCAGTTTGTTTGCGGCTTGGGGTGAAGGGGCGCGCACGCGTGAATCGTTTGTGCGTGCGCCTTTGGACGGGCGGCGTGTGAAGCTAGGCATTGTGTCGGCTGATTTTCATCACCAGCATCCGGTGAACATCTTTATGCAACCGGTGTTGCGCGAGTTGGACACGTCGAAGTTTGAACTATTCATGTATTTCGTGGGTGATTCACACGATGAGCAAACTGCATTGGCTCGTACACGCGTCGAGCATTGGGTGGAGGTGGGTGCACTCAACACCACACAGTTGGCCAAGCGCATTGATGCCGATGAGATTGATGTGTTGTTAGACATGGCGGGCCACACCAGCCAGCACCGCATGCAACTGTTTGCTCAACGTGCTGCGCCTGTGCAGATGACGTATTTGGGCTACCCCGGCTCGACCGGTGTGCCCAACATAGATTTCATTTTGGGCGACGAGATAGTGACGCCACCAGGCTGCGAAAGCCTGTACACCGAGCAGGTGCTGCGTTTACCCGGCACGGTGTTTTGCTATGCACCCGAGGACGATTACCCTTTCCCCAAATACGATGCCAAAACAGCCAAGCGTGTGTTGACATTTGGTTCGTTCAACAACGTGCCTAAGTTGACGCCACGCACGCTCAAGCTGTGGGCTCGCGTGTTGCAAGAGGTGCCTGATTCACGTTTGGTGCTCAAAGCACCGAGCTTCAGCGACGAAGCGGCCAAGCGCATTTTTGGCGAACGTTTAGAGGCACTGGGTGTGGATCTGAGCCGCGTGGAGTTTCGTGGCCCTGTGGGCTTGACCGACATGATGGCCGAGTACGCCGACATTGACATTGCCCTCGACCCCGTGCCCTACAACGGCGGCACCACCAGCTTGCAAGCGATGTGGATGGGCGTGCCGGTGGTGACGCAAATGGGCGCGCATTTTGTGTCGCGCATGGGCGCGAGCTTCATGACCGCAGCTGGTTTGCCCGAGTGGGTGGCCAAAGACGATGACGACTATGTGGCGATTGCCAAAAAAATGGCCAAAGACCGCAAGGCCTTGTTGAAGCTCAAACAAGGTTTGCGTGAGCGCCTAATGAACAACCCTGCGTGGGACGTGGTGGCGCATACGCGAGCGATTGAGCAAGCGTGTTTGAAAGGCGCAGAAGTTGTGTGAGCAGTCAGTAGTGAGGCGTCAGAGTGGCAAGTGGTTTGCCAGCTGCACGTTGTGATGCCTTTGCAAATTTGCGTATTTTTTTGCTGAGTGCACGCATGTTCACTTGTTGGGGTGTTGTCTGCCCCGCAAATGCAGCGATGGTTTGTGGGTCTAGCAGCCATTGAATTCGTTGGAATGTGCCTGCTGTTTGCAGCAGTAACGCAGCGTTGGGCTCCATGGCGTGAAGCAGTGCGTGCATGTCTTGAACTTGTGTTGTGAGTGTGACGTGAACGCCTGCGGGTGTGAGTGGATAGGCTATTTTCCAAGCGGGCTCATGGTGTGAGATTCGATTTCTTAGCCGCTTGACTTGGCTTAAGGTATTGGCTGCACGAGCGCGTGTCATGCTGGTGTCGTGCGCGAAGGCTGTGGTTTGGCATCGGGGCCAAAGTGCGAGTGGGTCTGTAGATTCAAAGCCAGGACCCATCAGGTCTACCCAGAAACCAAACATGGCGTGTGCAATGATTTGGTCAGGCGAGTGTGTTTTATTGGCGTGGGTTAGTCGTTGCAAAATGTCGGCGAGTTTCGCCTCTGCTGGTGAGCGCCATGCATTGAGTTGCTTGCGTGCGCCATTAACCCAAATGCTTCGTCTGTCATGGGGTGGTAAGTCTTTGCGGTAGTAGTTTTGCGAAATGGTTGGGTCTGCCTGCAGTTTGTTTTGCCATGCGCGATGACCTTGGTGTTTGAGAACATCTTGGAACCACACGGGTCTGCCAAAGGCGTGTGTTGCTGCGGCATGCAAGCTATTGCGCAAAACGACTTCAACCATGCTGAGCAATGGACTCAGCGCCGCATTCAACTCAAGCCCCCAGACGTAGGCGCCGATCGCTGAATCTGTCGTTGCGCCACCGACAAGCGTTTGGTATGAGGCTAGTCGGGTGGTAGATAAGGATGACTCAACGGCGGAAAGGTTGAGGGATGCGTATAAATAGTTCACAGGCCTTATAATTCACTCTGAGAAGCGTCATAGACGCAACGAAGGGTTAGAGGAACGAACGGTTTGCTAGTAGTCTCACTAACCCACCTATTCAAAGGGCTGCCTAGGCAGCCCTTTTCTTTTGTAGATAAAAGTTTAACGGTTGAGTCCTGATGGCGGCTTTCATTTGCTTCAATATCGCCTACCAAAGTGAACATAACTAGCGTTTAGAAAATATCTTTTAAATAAAAGGACTTACATCGAGTTTATAATCCTTAAGACTAGAACTTTAGGATACGTTCGATGAAGCAATTGCTGGTACGCGCCATGGTCCATGGCTGTTGGGTAGGGGTTGTTCTTTTTGGTTCTGCCGCTTACGCGCAGCAGCCCAGTGTGTCGGAGCCTTTGGGTGAGAAGTTCAAGGTGCCCAATTTGCTGGTCAAGCAGCAAAGTCGTGTGGTGTTTTACCGCCTGGCCACCGACAAGCAACCCGGCGCCATCAGTCTTTACATCGATGGTGCATACCAAGCGTCGCTGCAGCGCGGCGCGTTTACCGAGTTGTGTTTACCACCAGGCAAGATTGAAGTGGGCGCGCGCATGACCGAGAACGGTCAAACCGTGCGTGACGGCTACGACGTGGCCAACAGCTTGACGCTGGGCGCGGGCAAAGAAGTGTTTGTGCATGTGTTTGAAGAGGTCAACGGCCAAGCGTTGATGATGGCTGAGCGCCCCGAAAAAGCATTGCCCGATTTGGTGAAAACACGCGCGCAGCAACACACGATTTCACGTGTGGCGAAAGCCCAAGTTTGCCAAGACGCACCCAAGGCAGCGGCCAAGCCCGCATCTCCCCTCACCAGCGTGACGCTGGGCGCAGATGCGTTGTTCCCATTTGGCAAGTCAGATGTGGACACCATCGCACCCAAAGGCCGCCGCATCTTGGACCACTTGATAGACCGCATCAAGTCAGAGTTTGGTGCAGGCAAAGCGGTGAACATTCACATCACAGGACATGCCGACAGCTTTGGCACAGACCAAGGCAATTTGCGTTTGTCAAAGGCGCGCGCCGAGGCGATCAAGGCTTATTTTGTGGCGGGTGGTTTGCTGCCACAAAGCATCAGCACCGATGGCCGTGGTGACAAAGAGCCGGTCATCAAAACCTGCGCCAAAGCGCTGACAGCTGCCAACGTGGCATGCAACAAACCCAACCGCCGCGTGGTGGTTGAGGTTGGTCCAAAGCAAGCAAGCAAGGCCAACGACTGAGGGACACACCATGGCAAAGACATACAAAATTTTGGTGAATGACGGCAAAGGTACGGACATCCAACCTGTGCGTGTGGTGCAAGGCGCGGGGGCCAATGGCGGGCCTGCTCGCTTACTGGCCAAGCGTGGCTGGCGCTTTGAATTGCAAGACGACCTCAAAGGCAAAAGCCTGGCACCCGACCAGGTGCGCATCAAACGCATGGGCAAGAACTTGGCCCTCATGTTCGATGGCAGTCAACACGCGGACGTGGTGATTGAAGACTTCTACGCAGAGAACACCGACAAGGACAAAGACAACGGCAGCCCTAAGTTGGTGGGCACTGCCGAGAACGGCGGCATGTACGAGTACGTGCCCCAAGACCCAGCCGTCAGCAGCATGCCCGCTGAGTTGAAAGACGGCAACACACCCGTCATCATGGCGTTGGGCGGTGGACCGTTAGAAGGCGATTTCGTGCTGGCCGGTTTGCCCTTGGTGGCCGCTGCAGGTGGCATCAGTGGATGGGCCGTGGCGGGAGGTGCAGTTGTCGCCGCTGCGGCGGGGGGAGGCGGTGGGGGTGGCAGCCGGGCTGCGGTTGTGGTGCCATCTAAAGCCACGGGTTTACTCACCCATGACCCCGTGAATGACACAGGCGTCTCTAACCAAGACAGCATCACCAAAAATCAAAATCCAACCTATTCCGGCGTGGCCGATAAAGGTGCAACCGTAGAGGTGACCGTCAATGGCGTGCTCTACACAACTACGGCCAGTACAAAAGATGGCTCGTACAGCATCCCATTGACAAACAACGGCAAGCCTTTAGGCGATGGGGTGTACACGCCATCGATCAAAGTAAGCAATGCCACCGGTGGCACCATCACGTCGGATGGTGCACCATTCACCATTGACCACACCACCGATAAAAACCAAGACGCAACAAAGTCCCCAACCACCGTGGTGGATGACAACAGTGGCGTACCTGTGGCGATCGTTAGCATTGATAGCGATACGGGCAGTGCAGCAACCGACTTCATCACCAGCGATGGTTCATTGACATTCAGCGGCACCGTGACTGGATTCAAAGCCAATGGTGATGTGGTGCATGTGCAAGTTGTGAAAGCAGACGGTAGCGTGGTGGTGAATCAATACGTGACGCCAGACAGCCAAGGTGTTTGGTCAATCAATCACCAAACCCAGACGTTAGCAAAGGGTGACTACACCATCAAAGCCAGTATTGAAGACTTGGCGGGCAATGTGGTGGAGGCGGCAGCAGATCAACCGCTGACGATTGCAGGTGCGGATGTTTTGGTGGCGAGGAACGATACAGCGACGGTGATAGAAAACCAAACTGTCAAGTCGGATGTGAAGACAGGTGTACTGGCAAACGATGGCGATACAACGGCGCAAGTCATCTCCGTGATGAATGTTGGACTTGCAACAGCAAGTGATGCAGTGGCGCAAGACAAAACAACCAAAACAACCATTACAGGTCTTCACGGCCAGCTCGATATGTTTTCAGATGGTCATTACGAGTACAGAGAAACGGATAACAGTTTGCCTGCTGGTGTACATGAGAAGGACACGTTTACTTATGAGGTGCAAGCTGTGGGGTCAACACGGACAGCAACAGCGACTTTGAGTATCGATATAACTGGTACAAATGATTCGGCAACGGTTGCGTTACACAGTTGGAAACCTGTGATTGCATTAGGAGAGGGCGCCGATAAATATGCGTCTAACGGGCACTTTGATCCGCTTAGCGTTGTTGATGATGATCAGGGGCAGGCGGCAATTCTCGGGATATCACAATTGCTATCGACGACATCGTATGGGGTGTATTACGATTTAGTGGTTGTGAAAAATACCAATGGGTCTTATGACTGGAGCTACAACCATGCCAATAAATCCCCCGCTCCAGCAAGTACAGAACTTAAAACCGTTCACGATTTATTTAGCTTTACCTCAGTGGATGGAACAGCAAACGCGACCTTAGATTTAGAAATTGCGACACCCAACGCAACCAAACAAGAATTCAATGTGCGCCCTGTGGGCACTTCACACATCGTTCAAGGTCTCGAGGCGATTGGGAAAACGGAAACAGCAGACACATTGGTTTTGCGCGGCTCAGATTCAGAGAGCCAACAAACAACATTCGATTTTTCTGACCCCACAATCACAAAATTCACAAGCATCGAGAAGATAGATCTAAAAGGTCAAGGTCTAAATACATTGAAACTTTGCTTGACTGACTTGATTCAAGGCGAAGTTTCAACTTCAGCGAATCCCCATCAGCTGTTTATCACTGGCGACGCTAACGACACCGTCGACTTTCACAGGCTCACAAGCAGCAACACCGCTGTGAGTCACGATGCAACTTCGCGTCAAGTGAATGGCAGCGACTATTGGGTTTATCGCATTGGCCACGATGAGTTGTTGGTTCAAACAACCATCGCCAACATCGCGGTTTACAACTAACTCGATCGGCTCCATCCATACGCCACATGGCGTATAGACGGCACCCCACTAAATCTCTACGCTAAAGGGTTAACCACTACTCAAAACTTCACCGATTTGCTGGTACGCACTTCGTACATAATGCGTACAAATGTTTTACAAGTTTTAATATTTCGAATGCGAAATTGATAGAAACTACCAAATATGAAAACCAAAACCCAGCAAATCAAATTGACGTGTGTTGCAGTGGCTTTGCTTGCCTTTGGCGCACAAGCGCAGGCGCAGTCGTTCACCGAGGTGGTTCAACACGCATTGGCGATGTACCCCAGCATGTTGGCAGCCAAGGCCAAGACGGATGCGCAGCGCTCCGACATCGACCGTGCGCGTGCCGCGCACATGCCGCAAATCAGCTATGGCTACTCGCGTAGCAAGTATGCAAACACCGAGTTGCCTGCCTCGATCCATACCAACACGCGCTCACCGTCGGTGCGTTTGAATTTATGGTCAGGTGGGCGCATCGAAGCCGATGCAGAGCGCGCCGAAGCGCTGACGCAAAGCAGCGAATACCAAGAAGCGCTCACGCGTGATGATGTGGCGCTGTTGGCCGCAGAGGCTTATGTGAATTGGGCGCGATCGTTGGCCATGTTTGAGCTTGCTAACAAGAACTTTGATTCGCTTCGCATCACGCTCAATGACATTCAAAAAATTGTGGATGTGGACACGGGCCGCCGCATTGACTTAGAGCAAGCGCAAGTGCGCATGGACAACGCGGCATTGATCAAGCTGCAACGTCAAACCGAGTTGCATCAAGCGCGTCAACGCTTGAGCCGTTTTTGGCAAGGCACATTGCCATCTAAGCCTGTGGGTTTGTCAGAGGCGGTGGGGCCAACGGGGCGTTTGGCGGTTGCGCCGCAAACCATGGATCAAGTGATGGAGGCGGTGTCTGACGATCTGCCCGCGATTGCCCAGCAAAAAGCGCAGGTGCAAGCGGCAGAGGCGGCGGTGAGCATGGCGCGTGGTCAGTATTGGCCGACGGTGGATTTGACGTCCACGCGTCAACTCAACACGCTCAATACATTTCCTGCCACGTACAAAGAAGACACCTTCACCCAAGTGCAAGTCAACATGCCGCTGTACAGCGGTGGTGCCACGTCGGCTGGCGTACGCACGGCAGTGGGGCAACTGACCGCTGCACAAAACGGGTTGGAAGAAGCGCGTTTGTTGGCGCGCGAAAAAGCGGGCTTGTCTTACCAAGAGTGGGTGAATGCACAAGGCCGCGCGATTCAAGGCGAAAGCCAAGCGCGTGTGGGCGACAAGGTGGTGGAAGGCTACCGCTTGCAGTTCCGTTTGGCACGTCGCCAGTTGTTGGATTTATTGAATATTCAAGCCGAAGCGTTCAGCTACCAAAGTGCTGCCACGACGGCGTTTTATGACGAACAAATTGCCCGCGCCCGACTGTTGGCGTCTATGGGCGATTTGGCAAAAAGGTTTTAAGCGATGAGAACTCCTGAGCAAGCGGATGGTTCCGCGGATGCGCTGTTGGTGTGTTTGGCTTTGGTGGCCAAACAACTGGGACAGCCTTTGCATGTGCCCGCGATGCGCCAAGGTTTTGCCTTGGATGATGCTGGCCGCATTCCTTTAGACGCGTACCCAGACTTGGCACATCAACACGGCCTGTTGGCCGGTTGGTCGCGCAAACCTTTGGCAGAAATTCCCAGCTATGTGATGCCCGTGTTGGTGTCGTTGGTCGATGGCCGTGCGTGTGTGCTGCGCGCGATTGAGGGCAACACCGCCGTGGTGTGGTGGGCCGAGTCGGGTGCGCAAGATGACCGCGTGTCGCTAGAGCAGCTGCAAGGCTTGTCGCGTGACGAGGTGTTGGTGGTCAAGCTGCCACCTAAGCGCAGTGACCAAACGCTCGCGCCCATGCAAGGTGCCGCCTTCAGTTGGTTTTGGGGCACGTTGTGGCGCTTCCGTCACTTCTATGTGGAGTCGATGGTGGCAACGGTGGTGGCCAACATCCTCACCTTGGCGAGTGTGTTTTTCACGATGAACGTGTATGACCGCGTGGTGCCCACACAAGCGTATGCCTCGCTGTGGACTTTGGCGATTGGCACCACGGTGGCCATCG
>JACCDY010249747.1_pt1 | contig 40825 bp, 35 predicted proteins | sample 7446391 | NCBI WGS metagenome assembly JACCDY01 (sample SAMN15323451, study PRJNA562643) | freshwater metagenome | isolation source: river surface water | place: USA:Blue River Watershed | collected 2017-08-18
CGGACGCCAATGATGAGGCACAGTTCGGTGAGCTGAAGGCGCAGGGCGACCTGACGAAACGGGCTTGGGAGCATGGCGTCCAGGTGATGAATGAGGGCCCGGGGCATGTGCCGATGCACCTGATCCAGGAAAACATGGAGAAGCAGCTGGAGTGGTGCCACGAGGCGCCGTTCTACACGCTCGGGCCCCTCACGACCGACGTCGCCCCGGGCTACGACCACATCACCTCCGCCATCGGCGCCGCGATGATCGGCTGGTACGGTACCGCGATGCTCTGCTACGTGACCCCCAAGGAGCACCTCGGCCTCCCCAACAAGAACGACGTCCGCGAAGGCGTCATCGCCTACAAGATCGCCGCTCATGCCGCCGACCTCGCCAAGGGACACCCCGCCGCGCAGATCCGCGACAACGCGCTCTCGAAGGCCCGGTTCGAATTCCGTTGGCCCGACCAGTTCGCCCTGGCGCTGGATCCCGAGCGCGCCCAGGAGTACCATGACGAGACCCTGCCGCAGGAGTCGGCCAAGACGGCGCACTTCTGCTCGATGTGCGGCCCGAATTTCTGCTCGATGCGCATCTCGGACGACATCCGTAAGTTCGCCGACGCCCAGGGCGTCTCCGAAGCCGAGGCGCTCGCCAAGGGCATGGAGGAGAAATCCAAGGAATTCCGGGAAAAGGGCGGGGAGATCTACCAGTAATAGGCTCAAGTGGTCAACGGTCGGCGGTAAGCGGTCAGGATGAGGTCCTGGTCCTTGCCGTATGCCGCTGACCTCTGTTACCGCATCTTTGTCGCCTTCTCTGTCCGTCAACCCCCGCCCACTGACCATTTTGTCTTCTTCCAAACAGTCCTCCACCGCCTGGTACGACTCTCCGTTGTACTACGACATGGTGTACGCGGACTATACGAAGAAGGAGACGCGTTTCATCGAGGGCATCATGAAAAGGCATGGACCGGAGCTGGCGGGCCCCATGCGGGTGCTGGAGCCGGCCTGCGGGTCGGGGCGCCTCCTCGAATCCCTCGCCGCGCGCGGACACGTCGTCCATGGTTTCGACCTTAACAAACACCAGGTCGCCTTCGCCCGGAAGCGCCTCAAGGCCAAGGGACTGAAGGGCAGGGTGTGGCGCGACCGGCTCCAGGATTTCACGCTCCCCAAGGGCGCCCGCTACGACGTCGCCCACTGCTTCGTCAGTACTTTCAAATACGTCGACACCGAAGCCGGCGCCGTCCGTTCCCTGCGGCGGATGGCGGCGGCGCTCCGTCCGGGCGGACTCCTGCTGCTCGGGCTGCATCTCACGGACTATCGGAACAGTCCGCCCGACCATGAACGCTGGATCGGCCGTCAGCCTGGCATCCGCGTGGTGAGCGATACCTGGTCCGCTCCCGCCGACCGCAGGTCACGCACCGAAGCCATGCGCACCCGGATGCGCATCACCGAAAAAGGACGGACCCGCGTCGAGGAGACCCTTTGGGATTTCCGCACGTATTCCCCAGGGGAGCTCAAGTCGTTGTTGGCCAAGGTGGCCTCGCTCCGTTTGGTGGCCTGCCATGATTTCCATTACGACCTGTCATCGACCCGGAAGATCGATTTGGCGTATTCGGATGTCCTGCTGGTGCTGCGCAAGGCCTGAGGCCTCCCGGCCTCAGATGCGCTTCATCACCGACTTCGCGATTCCCTGGATGGTGAGGGAAGTGGACGGGATGAGGTCAGGGTAATTCGGATTCTCGGCCTTCAGGTAGACCTTGGTGCCCTGCTTGATCAGGCGTTTGAGGGTCGTCTCGCCGTCGATGAGCGCGGCGACGATGTCGCCGTGCTTCGGGATGCCGGGTTCGACGATGACCGTGTCGCCGTCGTTGATGTCGGCGTCGATCATCGAGTCTCCGCGCACGCGCAGGGCGAAGGATTCCGGAGCGCGCCGGCGGGCGTTGGGGGAGACGGGCACCTGCATGGCGTCAAGGACGCCGGATGACTCGGTGTGGTCAGGGAAGCCCGCCGCGATCGAGCCGGCGAACTTGACGTTTTCGAAAGCAATGGCGTCGTCGCCCGGACCTTCGTAGCGGATGACGGTCTCGGAGGTGTCGGCGATGACTTCCGGGACGATCTTGTAGGCACGGGCCGCGCCCGGGATCCGCTGGAGGACGCCCTTGCGTTCCAGCGCCTGGAGATGGCCGAAGACCGCGTTGGTCGACGCGAAGCGGAACTTAGCCTGGATGTCCCGGATGCTCGGCCAGTAGGAGTGTTCGGTCACGTGCTCCTTCATGTACTCGAGGATGGCCCGCTGCTTCTTGGTCAGTTCTTCCATGGTGAACGCATGTTCTATGAAAACTTGTTCACTGTCAAGCGGCCACCCGCCTGAACCCTGAAAGTTGCTCAATAACCCCCGAATCTGGCCTCAAACTCGCGTAAAGTGACCTCCATGCCCGGATAGTAGCGCGCGCAAAGGTCCAGGGACCGGTGGCGGATGGCCGCAGGCACCCCCCAGAGCGCTTGGCTGATCGAACCCGTGATGGCGGCGAGGGTGTCGGCATCGCCTCGGATCGAGGCGGCGAAGCGGACGGCGGACTCGAAGTCGGGCGTGCCCGCGGCGATCGCGAGGCACTCGGGTACGCAGCCTTGGCAAGTCTCATCATACCGGTGCGTCCGGCGGACATGGTCGAGATCAGGAAGCGGGCCGTAGAAGTTTTCGGCCACCGCCCGCACCGCGGCGGGGTCACGGGTCCGCCGGGCCGTCCAGATCGCCGCCGCCACCGCTTGGGCTCCTTTGATGCCCTCGGGATGGGCGTGCGAGGGGCGGGCGCTGAGCGTGGCATGTTCGAGCACCGTCGCGAGGTCCTCGAACGCCCAGGCCACGGGCGAGACGCGCATGGCCGAGCCGTTGCCGAACGAGTTTCTTTCGCCCGGGGCTCCGTCGTAGACCCAGCCGAGGAAACCTCCGCCGAAGGCGGCCGAGAGCGGCGCGGCGTGTCCGTGCTGCTCGTAATGGCTGACCATCCCGACGATCCGCGGCTTGTAGTCGTATTCGCCCTTGAGGATGGCTTCCGCCACGGCCCAGGTCAGCAGGGAGTCATCCGTCGGACAGGATTTCTCCGCGAACAACGGGAAGGTCGGATCGTCGTTGCGACTGAATTCATGGACCGAACCGATGATGTCTCCGGCGATGGCTCCGAGCATGGCGAGGGTCAGGCCGGCCTGAGCGCGGCGGCGGAGCGCACCCCGTCGACCAGTCGGGCGATGCCCAGGGGGTTGGCGTCGCGGAGCTCCGCGGGCAGGGCCGCGTCCGGGTAGTTCTGGAAGCAGACCAGCCGGGTGAAACGATGGATGGCGTTGGTGCCGACCGAAGTGGTCCGGCCGTCGGAAAGCGCGGGGTAGGGCCCCCCGTGGACCATGGCGTGGGAGACCTCGACACCGGTCGGGAGGCCGTTGACGATCACGCGGCCGGCGAGGGCTTCGAGGCGTGCCATCAGTCCGGCCTGCGCGCCGAGCTCATCGTCGGTGCCGTGCACCGTCGCCGTGAGGCTTCCCGGCAGGGCCGCGACGACGGCGTCGACTTCTCGTGCGTGCGCGCACCAGACGATCAGTGAACTCGGGCCGAAGATCTCTTCGCGCAGGGAGGCGTCGGCGCGGAACGTCGGGCCGTCGGTCGCGAACAGCGTGGCGACGGCGCGGTTCGGCCGGCCGCTCGAGCGCCCGCGGGCGATGACTTCCACGCCGGGCCGCGCGGCTCGGGCGGCGACGCCGTCAAGGTAGCCCTGATGGATGCCGGCGCTCAGCATGACGCCGTCGTCGCAGCCGGTGAAGAGGGATGAAAGTCCGGCGACCCAGGCCTGGGCGGCGGCGGAACGGAGGAGGATGATCACTCCGGGCTGGGTGCAGAACTGGCCGGCGCCGGCGGTGCAGGAACGGAACAGTCCTTCCGCGATGGCCGCGCCGCGGTCCGCCAAGGCTCCTTCGAGCAGGAGCACCGGGTTCACGCTGCTCATCTCGGCGTACACCGGGATCGGGACCGGGCGGGCGGCGGCGGCGTCCATCAGGGCGCGTCCGCCGGCGCGGGAGCCGGTGAAGCCGACGGCGCGCAGCGCAGGGTGCCGGACGAGCTGCGGGCCGACGTTGCGTCCTTCGCCCATGAGGAGCGAGAAGGCGCCTTCCGGCAGCCCGCATGCCCGTACGGATTCGACGACGATGCCGCCCATGATCTCGGCCGTGCCGGCGTGCGCATGATGCGCCATCACGATGACCGGGCAGCCGGCGGCGAAGGCGGCGGCGGTGTCGCCTCCGGCCACGGAATAAGCGAACGGGAAGTTGCTGGCGCAGAAGACGGCGACGGGTCCGAGCGGGCGTGACATCGAGCGATGGTCCGGCTTCGGCGTCGGCCGGCGGTCCGGCTGGGCCGTCTCGATGCGGGCGTCGACCCATTCGCCTTTTTCGACGAGTTCCGCGAAGAGGCGCAGCTGACCGGTGGTGCGGTCGAGTTCGGTCTGGCAGCGTTCGGGGGAGAGGGCGGTCTCCTGCGTCGCCCGGCCGATGAGCGCCGGACCGGCGGCGACGATGCGTCGGGCGAGGTCCCGCAGGAACACGGCCTTCTGCGTTCCCGTGAGCGCCGCCAGCAACGGGGCGGCTTCGGCGGCCAGGTCGCCCGCCTGCTCGACTTCCTTCGGCGATGCGGGGAAGAATTCGGGGCTCAGGGCTTCGGCGGTCGCCGGATCATGGCAGCGGTAGGGCGACCCGCGGGACTGCCCGCGGCTGAAACCGATGTAAGATTGTCCGAGGAGCAGGGACATCGGAGGTGGATGATGATAGAGAATAGACCGGAGACAAACTCTTAGCCGGAGGGCGGCCTCCGCCGTCTCTTCGGGAACGCTCGGGCTTCCGTGGGCCCGGGTGGCCCGACCTTGCGACGCAAGGGTCAGTCGGCCAGCTGGGCGATCAGTTTGAGCGTCTCGAGCGGGGTCTCGTGGCTCCGCGCGGCCGCGTGCAGGCCGGGCGGGAGCAGTTCGATGGCCATCTGTCTCAGTTCGTCGAGCCGGTCCTGCAGTTTGGCGAGGCAGGCGTCGGCCTGCTGGGCGTCGACCCAGACATCGTAGATGGTGATCATCTCGCCGGGTTGTTCGCCGTCGATCTCCCCTTCGCCGACCTCGTAGTCGCAATCGAGCAGCTCGTCCCAGAAGTTCGCGTCGATGTCCAGGGCGTCCTCGAGTTCGTAGAGCCGGATGCCGTTCATCCATTCGTTGAGGCGCGTGAACGCCGCGAGGTGCGAAGGAATCACTTCGGTGAAGGTGTCGCGGATGCCTACCGCGACGAGCGTGAGTCCGTCGACCGTCTCGCCCAGCTGGGGGCCGTCGAAGGGGGGCGTCGAATCGTCGGACATGGGCCAAGAGATGCGGGGCGGACCCGGAATCGCCAGCCAATTGTCGACGGACCCTTCCGCGAGCCGTTCGCCGAGTGCCGCCGAGTCACGGCTTGAAGGCGTCCGGATCCCTGCGATAAGCGATATCGTCCATGAAGACCCGGTTGATGTCCTCCGTCCCTGCGCCCCTCGCCGGCGCCCGCCGCTGAGCCATGCCCGACCCCCTGCGAGTGGCCCGGGCGGGCAAGGAGATCGGCGTCTGGCCTCTCGCCGACGTCCGGCGATTCCTCGCCGAGGGAAGCTTGCATGTCTCCGATCATTATTGGCTGCCCGGCATGGCCGCCTGGCGGACTCTGGCGGAACTGCCCGGCCCCGTCCGACGGCTCCCCTTCGGACGACCCGAGGAAAAGTCGGCGAACCTCTTCGACGAACTGTTGGGACGGTCCAGCGCGCGAGCCGGACTGACGGGCCTCTGGGATCTGCTGGCCGCGGCGGAGAGCGAAGGCGAGGTCGCTCCTGCGGCTTTGGCGGCGTTGGACGCGAAGGTGGGGTATGACGTCCGCAAGCGTTGTCGCGCCGAGCTGCGCGCGTGGTACCGGGCGGCCGTGGAGGCTTATCTCTCGGACCGTTACTTCGCGCCCGAGGAGCAGGCGGGCCTCGCCGCGCTCGCCCGGACGCTCGGCCTGACGGCGGAAGACGCGCTCGACCTGCATGGCGAGGCCTTCGCCAGTTACTTCAACGTAGGCTTCCAGACCTGCCTGCTGCGTGACATCCCCCTGGCGGAAAAGGGCCGGGAGATCGCCTTGCTGTCGCGCTCGGTTCCTTTGCCCGAGGACAAGCTGGCCGAAATCCGAAAGCCGGCCTTGTCCCGTTATTTCGATCGACGGGCGGATGCGATCGCGCGGCAGGACGACGGGGACGAGATCATGGACCCCGCGGAGGTGGAGGCCATCTTCGCCGAAGCGGAGCAGCTCGGCTTCGCTTTGCCGGAGGTCCTGCCGGCGCTCACCGAGCGCCTTCGGTCCGGCCGCAAGGTCTGGTCCCTCTACCGCGCCCCGTTGAACGAGGTGCCGTGCGACCTCGACGTCGGCTCGGAAGGCTGTTTCTGGACCCGTGAGGTCGACTTCGCCCAGAACAAGCGCATCACCGTCCGCCGCAGTTACGGGGGCTTCGGGACCAGCATCAAGATCTGGGGGCCCATCCGTTATCGCACCGGCTCCTATGACGTCGCCCGCGAGACCGAGAACCAGGTCGTCAAGGTGGACACGGGCACCTTGGTGTTCACCTCGAAGCGCGTGATCTTCTCCGGCGGCCTCAAGAGCTTCAACTTCAAGCTCAGCAAGGTCCTCGATGTCACTTCCTACGCGAACGCGATCGTCATCGACAAGGACACCGGCGGCGACGCCATCTTCTTCTTCCCGGATGGTCAGGCCGAGGCCGCGGTCATCCTGCGTCGCCTGGTCAGGCAGGCCAAGGGCTGACCGGGGGTCAGTTGTGGCCCCGGGGCGCCTTGGGCGTGAGGGCCAGCCGGAACTGGTTGAGGCAACGCCGGTCCGACGTGGCGTCGACGATCGCGAAGGTCACGCGGCGGAACGCGCCGCGGAACGGCCCTTCGAGTGCCTGGCGGAAGAGTTCGGCGATGAGCGCGGGATCGTTGGCGAAGTTGCCGCAACCCCAGGCGCCGAGCACCAGGGCGTCATGTCCGTTGGCCTGGGCCGCGGAGAGCAGTTTCACGATGCGGGCGCCCATCGCGCCGGGGATCTTGGCCTGGTCGAGCGGACCGACCTCCCGCGCATCGCACGCCGCGGCGGAGATGAACGCCACCTTGAAGGGCTGCTCGAGGAGCTGATGGTCGTCGCCGCGGAAGACCGGGACGTCCGGCGAATAGATCATCGCGTCGGAACGCAGCGCGTTGGCCTGCTGCAGGTGGAACGCATACATCGGGCCGTCGAGCTGGCAGGCGAAGAGCGCCGACGAGCGGCAGTGGTATTCCTCCTGGGCCCGTTCTCCCGCGAGGAAGCCGCCGCCGGGCACGGTCGGCGAGGCGAAGTTGAGCACCACGGTCCGGAGACCGGCTTCGTGATGACGGAACGCGGCCGTGAGCGAGGTCATCTCGGTCACCTCGACGACCGTGGCGTGGTCGCCGGCGCGCGGGAAGGTGTGGCGATGGTCCGGCGGCAGGTGGGTCGTGCGGGCGACGGCCGAAGCGATGGCCGCGGCGAGGTCCACCGGGCGGCTGGTCGGCGTGGCGTAAAGCCCGAGCTCGATGATCTGCATCGCCTCGCGCCCCATCTTATTCGCGAATTCTCTTGGGATCTTAGGGTCGAAAGGCATGACTGGAAGGCGCGAGCATGGCGTCGCCGGCGAGGAAAGCCAACCGCAAGCTATGACAGGCCGGTCGTTTGACGAGGGCCTCATCTGCGGGCATAACGATCATATGTCCCAGCCTCCTCTGACCGTCTTCTATAGCCCCGCTTATGCCGTCGAGGGCAGGATGGAGACCGTCAGCAAGTCGAAGCTGGTCGCCGGCCTGATCGAGTCCGGCGCGGCGGGAGAGGTCCGGCTGGCGGCCCCTCAGCCGGCCACGCGCCAAGAACTCGAGCTCATCCATGAGGCCGAATATGTCCGCCATACCTTGGAAGACAAAGGCGCCTTCCTGGAGGTCGGTCCGTGGTCGCGCCCCTTGCTGGACAGCATCCTGGCTTCCACCGGCGGCATGCGCGACGCCGTCCGGGAAGCCTTGCGGAACGGACGCTCCGGCAGCCTCTCCAGCGGACTGCATCATGCCCGTCGGGATTCGGGGAACGGCTTCTGCCAGTTCAACGGGCTCGCGTTGGCCGCCCTCGAAGCCCTCACGACGGTCAGGGCCGTCGGCATCCTCGATCTCGACGCCCATGCCGGCGGCGGTACGTTCGACATCCTCGGTGACCATCCGCAGGTCCATCTCGCCGACGTCACCGTCAATGCGTTCGACTCATGGCGACCGAGCGACCCCCGGCGCCATTTCTACGCCGAGGTTGATCATCCCAAGGATTACCTCGGCCACGTCGAAGACGCCTTGCGCGCTTTGGAGCCGGTCGACTTCCTGATCTACAACGCCGGCATGGACACGTATGAGAAGGCCGGCGGCATGAAGGGCATCACCAAGGACATCATCCACCGTCGCGAGGAGCGCGTGGTCGAGTGGGCCCGCGCCCGGAAGATCCCGCACGTCTTCGCCTTGGCCGGCGGCTACAAGTGGGACGGTCTCACGCTGGCGCAGGTCGCCGAACTGCACCTCGTGACCGTCAAGGCCTTCGCGGCCTGATCATTCCGGCTTCGGCACGTTCAGCTGCTGGAGCCGGAAGGCGCCGCTCTCCGTCGGCAGCACCACGAAGAGCGCGCAGTCGCGGCTTTGGGCGAGCGCCACCATCACGTGCCACTGCTCCTGACGGACGCCCGCCACCACGAACATCGGCATCGCGCCCGGTTCGGTGCCCGAAGGCTCTTCGATCGCCACGCCCTTGTGGTCGACGTCGAAGTTATGGGCCAGCCACTTGCCGAGTTCCTTGGCGAGGCCGCGCATGTCGGACTTGCCGGCCTCGACCTTGGCTTGGTCGACCAGCGCCCAAAGCGGGATCGCGAAGTTATGTTCCAGGTCGGCCATCGTCGTGGCGGCGGTCCGTTCAGGCCTGCCGGATGAGTTCGGCCGTCGCCGGGACGTCGGAGATGATCTGGTCGGGGTCCGGTCCCACGCCGATGTAGCGCAGGTTCGGCAGATAGGGGAGGGAGCCGCCGCGGGAGGCCAGGCGGACGATCTCGGCCATCGTGAAGGCCACGTAACGTCGGGCCTCGGCGGGCAGCTGGGCGTAGGAGCGGACCTTGGTGATGTCGGCCGTCCAGCCGGGCAAGGTGGCGTAGACGGGCCGCAGCGTGCGACGGACGGCGTCGTTGCGCGGGACGCCCATGACGGTCCGGCCGTCGGCGTCGCGGTAGCCGGTGCAGACGAGCAGGTCGCCCCCCTGCCACTCGCCGTGCGGCGACAGGGCGTCGAGCTTGTTCAGGACGATGTCGTCGTAGCCGCCGTAACGGAGCGCGTCGGCTTTTTCGACGAGGTCGGACCAGCCCACCATGCGCTGGCGCCCCGTGCTCGTGCCGAACTCAAGCCGGGCGAGGGCGCGTTGGAGCGGGTGCTCCTCGGGCATCTTCGTGAGGAAGACGTGCGTGCCGACCTTGGTGTCGTAGGCCTTGCAGCAGCCCACGGTGTGGATGGGCTGGACCGGGATGCCGGCGGACTGGAAGAACTCGGGGGTGTAGGTGTGCGAGGCCGTGACGTTCGGGGCGAAGCCCGCGCGCTTGTCGAGCCAGTAGGCCTGGCCGAACTCGCCGATCACGCGCCGGTCGGCCGCGAGGTCTCCCAGGATCCGTTCGCGGACGTCGCCGATGGCGTGGGCGAGGGCGGCGCCGGCCTGCCAGTAGCATTCGAGGACCGCGGCGTGGTCGAAGGTGAACGGCTCCTTGCCGGCGAACCGGGTGAAGTCGAATTCGGCGGCGGGGAAGACCCCGGACTCGATGGCGCCCTTGTTGGCGCGTAGCTCGGCCTCGGTGAGCTTGACGAAGAGACCGGCCCATTTTCCGGGCGATAGCCTGCATACGTCGCGCACGATGGCGGCGGCGCGGTCGAGGCGGGCCGAGAGGCGGGCGGCGTAATCGGCCTTCGCCCCGAGGAACTCGGAGTAATGGAGCTGGAACTGACCGACCTCGTCGGCGTAGGCCGGGGTGATGCCGCGTCCGGTGGAGCCGCGGGCCTCGTGGCCGAGGACGTGGATGCGGTAATCTTCCCAGGCCAGGTCCAGGATGCGGTGGGCGACGTCGCTGATCATGCAGCGCTCGTCGATGAGCAGGCGGGAGAGCACCGGGATGCCGATCTTCTCGAGCGGCCGGGCTTCCCAGAGGGCCTTGCGCGGATCCGCGACCACGCCGGCGCCGAGCGCGAGGCAGGCCACGTCGTGTTCGGCCACGCCGCCGGGCAGCAGGTTCAGCTTGAGGCCGGCGACGGTGTGGCCGGAATTGGCCCCGCCGTTGACCTTGAGGACCGTCCCCACGACGTCACGACGTCCGGTGAGGGTCTGGAGTTCGCGGACGATCTCGGGGATGAGCCGGCCTTTGCCTTCGTCTCCCATGCTGATGCCGACGTCGGCGATGAGGTGACTTTTGAAGGAAGGGAGTGCCATGGGCGGAATGCGGGCGAGGGGGTTCGTCCGCGGGTGGGCGCGGGCGGGAGAGGTTCAGGCCGAGGCGCCTTTCTGGCGCTCGTAGAAGTCGTTGATCTTCTTGGCGACGTCGCGGTAGCCGGAGTCGGCCATGTAGATGATCTTGTACTCGTCGGCGGCTTCCTTGGCCTTGCCCATCCGGTCGAAGGCGTCGGCGAGGGCGTAGATGATCTCCTTCTTCAGGTCGTTCATCATCAGCACCTCGTTCTTGGCGGTCGTGAGCTGCTCCACCGCGAGGTCGTACTTGGCGCCTTGGGTGAAGGCGCGGCCGATGGCGAGCAGGGCGGGCTGACGGAACTTGGGGTTACGCTGCGCGTACTGGAGCTGCTGGACGGCCTCGTCGAGGCGTTCGGCGGCCAGGAGCAGCATCCCGAGCTCGTAGCGGTAGGAGAAATCGTTGGGGTAGCGCTCGACCTGGGTGAGGGCCGTCTTCAGGCGGAAGTCGGCCAGCTCGGCCTCGTTCTTGGCCAGCGCGGCCTGGCCGGCGGCGTCGGCCGGGTCGGCGGCCAAGGCTTCGCGGAGCTGCTTGGAGACGCGTTCGAAGCGGCGGGTCAGCAGATCGCTTTCCTGGCGTTCGAGCGAAGGATCGGCCTTGCCCAGCGTGGTCAGGCGGCCGCGTTGCAGCCAGGCGATGGCGCTGTCCAGGTCTTCGGCCATCAGGAACAGCCGGACGATCTCCCGGTAGAGATCCAGGTTGTCGGGCTCCGTCTGGACCTGGCGGGCGAGCTGCGCGGCTTGCGCCAGCGCGCTGCCGGCGTCGGTGACGGCGCGGCTGGCTTGGTCGAGGCGCAAGGCCTCGTCCTTGTCCTTGAGCTTGGACTGGAAGTCGCCTTTGTCCTCCCAGTTGCCTTTCTTCATGGTCTTGCTGACGGAGGCCTTGCGGACGGCCTCCTGGAGGTCGCCGTTGCCGGGGAAGGACTTGAGGCCGCGGTCGGCCGCGGCGAGAGCTTGGTCATACTCGCCCGCCCCGATCCAGACGTTGGCGAGGTCGATGAAATGCTGGACTTCGCCGGGCTCGTTGGCGGACAGCTCTTCGTAGGCGAAGGCGGCGAGTTCGGGCAGGCCGATCTTGAGGCCGGCCAAGGCCAGGGTCTTGTTGGCGTTGGTGTCCGTGGGCTTCTTGGCGAGGGTTTCCTCCGCGGCGTTGATCGCGGCCACCGCATCCGTTTCCACGGCCTTGGCGATCTTGCTGGCCGTCAGCGCGCTCGTAAGGCCGTCGAAGAGGCCTTTCTTGGTGCCGAGCATCGCTTTCTGGGCCTTCCGCAGGCTGCGACGGACTTCCGTGCAGCCCGGATTGCGGAGCAGGATGCCGGAGAGGACCTCCACGGTGTACTGCGGGTTGGTCTTGAGTTGCTGCTCGGCGGCGGCGATCTGCTTCTGCAATCGGAGGTCTAGCTCGGCAAGGGCGACTTTTTTCATGAGGAAATGGACGGTCTGACCTGCGGAAACTGACCTTCCCCCCGCGTGTGGTCAATCCCTTGGACGCGAAAATCGCAGGTGCCGGCGGAGGGCTCCGCGGAGGGGCTCCGCGATGATCCGGCCGACGCACGCGGGGTGTCCGCAGCGGCAGGGTTGCGTGAGGCTGTCCGCGAGCGAAAACCCGTAGTCGAAAGTGATTTCCTCCGCGACGGCGATCGGCCGCGTCGCCCGCAGCCACGCGCCTTCCGGCGCTTCCGTCCAGGTCAGCTCGGCGTTGGGGGCGCAGGAATGATTGGCGTATCGCCCGAGATTGTCCGGCGATGATCCGTCAAGCCAGCGGCCGGGCGAGATCTCCAGGCCGTAGATGCGTCCGTCGTCCGCGGCCGGCGCGGGCGGCCGGTGCGTGAAGACGCCGGAGTAGGCGGCCAAGCGTTCCCCGGGGGCGAAGGCGCGCAGCGCGAAGAGTCCCAGACCTGCGATGGGCGAGGGCCGGGCGACGACCGCATCCCCGCTCATGCCTCCGGCCGCAGGTCCCGGGTCATCAGGGAGACGACGCCCGCCCGCGGATCGAGTCCTTGGTACAGGATGGCGTGCAGGCAGGCGAGGATCGGGGCGTCCAATCCCCGCTGGCCGGCCAGTTTGAAGAGCGCGGCGGCCGCGCGATGGCCTTCGACGGCTTCCTTGCGGTTCGCCAACGCCGCGAGGGTGCCCGCCGGATCTTTGGCCAGCTGTTCGCCGAGCGAGCGGTTGCGGCTCCAGGAACCATGCGCGGTCGCCATCAGGTCGCCGACGCCGCCGAGGCCGAGGAGCGTCTCGGGGCGGGCGCCGAAAGCTTCGCCGAGGCGCGCCATCTCCTGCAGGGAGCGGGTGAGCAGGGCCGCCTTCGCGTTGGAACCGAGGGACAGTCCGTCGCAAAGGCCTGCGCCGAGCGCGTAGACGTTCTTGAGCGTGCCGCCGATCTCGACGCCGATGAGATCGTTCGAAGTATACGCGCGCAGGGTAGGTCCGCTGACCGCGGCTTGCACGGCCTTGAGGAGCGCGGGGTCGGCGACCGCCGCAAGCACGAGGGCGGTGGGCAGGCCGCGGGCGACTTCGTCGGCGTTGCTTGGTCCGCTGAGGGTGCCGACCGGCACCGGCCCGAAGGCTTCCGCCATGAGTTCGGAGGGCCGGCGGAGCGTGGTGAGGTCGACTCCTTTGCAGAGCGAGACGGCCATCTTGGCGCCGGATTCCCGCACGGCGGGACCGATCGCGTGAAGCAGTTCGGGCAAGCCCTTGGAGGGGCAGGCGAGGAAGACCAGGTCGGCATCCATCAGCGCCGGGACGGGTTCCAGGCCGATCTGGATCGAGTCGTCCAGACGATGGCCCGGCAGGTAGGCGACGTTCTCGCGCGTGGTCGCCAAGGCGAGCGCCTGCTCGGCCCGACGCGGCACCAACGTGACCGTCTGACCTTGGCGGGCGAGGTGGATCGCCATGGCGGTACCCCAGGCGCCGGCTCCGAAGATGACACAGTTCATCGCTTTTTCTGGGAACGTACTTTGGTGGACCAGCGGCGGACGGCGGCGACCGCGTCGCGGTGAAGGCTGGCTTCGGGACGGACGAAGGGAGGTGGTTCCGGCGTCAGTCCCAGCAGGTCATGCAAGACGAGGATCTGGCCGTCGCAGCCATGGCCGGAGCCGATGCCGATCGTCGGGATCGCGACCGTTTCGGTGACGCGGGGCATGAAGGCCTCATCCACGCACTCGACCACGAGGGCGAAGGCCCCGGCGGCGGCGACCGCCTGGGCGTCGATGAGGATCTGCCGTTGGTCCGCCGCGGTCAGGCCGCGCCGGCGGTAGCCGGTCGAATGTACGCGCTGCGGGAGCAGTCCGACATGCCCCATCACGGGGATGCCCGCGTCGACCAGCCGGGCGATGGCGGGGGCGAGCGAGGCGCCGCCCTCGATCTTGACGGCTTGCACGCCGCCTTCCTGCAGGAAGCGTCGGCAGTAGCCGAGGAGCTTGGGGAAGCTGTCGTGCGCCAGGCCGAAGGGGAGGTCGCCGACCACCAGCGCGTCGGTCCGCGCGCGGGTGACGGCGGCGGCGTGGTGGAGCATCATGTCCAGGGTCACGCCGACCGTGTCCGGCAGGCCGAGCACGGTGTTGCCGAGCGAGTCGCCGACAAGGATCAGGTCGGCCCCGCCGGCGTCCGCGATGCGGGCCGTGATCACGTCATAGGCCGTCAGGCAGACGATGGGCCGGACGCCTTTGAGGGCGCGGAGGGACCGGGTGGTGGACTTCACGTCTTGGGCTTACCTTGGGACGCTCCGCTTGTAAAGCGTGGGTAAAGGGTGTAAGGTCAGTGGATGCCGCGACGAATCTTCGGTTTCCTTCGCAAGCCCGACTACCGGGTCAATGCGTACGCGCATCCGGATCTCTCCAGGCAGACCGGCCTCCCCTGGCACGCCCGCCTGCGGCTGCTGCTGAGCCGCCGGCGCGGATTGGATCATGCGGACGAGGCCCCCGAGCTCTGGGTCCGGCACCGGAAGTGGCTGCTCCTGGTCCTGGGCGGCCTCCTCGCCTGGTTCCTGGTCGAGAGCGCCGCGGCCTGGAATTTCTACGAGGGCTGAGACCGGTCGTCGAACGCGGCTCCCTCGAGGTAGATCCCGAGTTCCTTGGCGCGGGCGATCACCGCGGACTTGTCGATCATGATGACGGCGTCGGCCTGCAACGTGGCCCGGCGCACGCCCCCTTCGGCCATGCTCTCCAAGGTCTTCAGACCGAAGCAGGGGACGTCGAACCGCCAGTCCTGGGCGTGCTTCGCCGTCTTGGTCAGGAGCATTTCCTTGCCGCCGGTCGCGGCGCAGCGGCGAAGCATGTTGTCCGTGCCTTCGAACGCCTCGACCGCGATGACCGTCCCTTTGGCGGTGACCACCGCCTGACCGACGTCGAGCCGGGCCATCTCCTGCGCCATGCGCAGGCCGAAGGCGCGTTCCTCGGCGGACACCGCGGAGAAGAAGCCCGTCATCGGGCCGGGCGTGGCCAGATGGTCGTCGAGGAAGGCCCGGGCGTCGAGCATGCGGACGCCGGCCTGCTCGATCTCGGCGGCGATGGCGCCGAAGATGGTCTCGGCGTTGCGTTCCTTGAGCGAAGCCATGAGCGCGATCAGCTTCAGGTCGGGCACCATGCCGGTGAAGAGCTTGCGGGGCGTGATCTGGCCGGCCATCACGGCGCCGGCGGCTTCCAGGTCGCGCAAGGCGTCGAGCATCTGCCCGAGCTTGCCCACGGGGATCGCACGGTGGTCGGCGGCGGCGAATGTCGCGATCAGCGTCGGATCGGTCTCTTCTTCGAACGACACCAGCCTGACCTGGGCTCCGCGGGCGCGGGCGCTTTCGATGAGCAGGGAAGGGTAGCGACCTTTGCCGGCGATGACGACGACCGGGCGCGAAGGATCCAGGCCGGTGGGAAGGAATCGCGAGGCAGCCGCCATGCCGCACTCTTCCCGGCTCCGGCCCCGGGCTCAAGCCTGCTTTGGGTTGCCATCGGCGGACGGGGCGAACGTAATGCGTCATGCCCGACGCCATCGGTATCTTGGGCGGCACCTTCGACCCTCCGCATCTCGGCCACGTGGCGGCGGCCGTCGCGGCGCAGTCGCAGCTCGGCCTGACGCAGGTGCGCATCCTGCCGGCCGGCCAAGCCCCCTTGCGTGACGCCCTCCCGCAGGCCTCCGCGGCCCATCGGGCGGAGATGTGCCGTCTCGCTTTCGCGGGACATCCCTGGGCGGTCGTCGATGAGCGCGAGTTGCGTCGTCCGGGTCCGAGCTGGTCGGTGGAGACGGCCCGGGAGCTCGCCCGGGAGCATCCTGCGGCCCGGTTGGTCTGGATCCTGGGCGCCGACCAGCTGGGCCGGCTGGAGCGCTGGAAGGAGGTGCGCGAACTCTGCGGTCTCGTCGATTTCGCGGTGCTCGCCCGCGATGAGCTGGCGCTCACCGCGCCGGCCTCGCTCACGGGGCTGCTGAGGCTGACCGTCCTGGCCGCGCCGCCGATCGATCTTTCGTCGACTTCGTTGCGCGCCGCCCTCCGTCGCGGCGATTCGCCCCGAAACGGCTTGCCCCTCGCGGTCGCCCGTCACATCGAAGAGCACTCCCTTTACCAAGCCTGAACATGTCCGCTCTCAAGAAAAAGACCAAGAAGTCCGCCGCCAAGCCCGCCGCCAAGGGACGTCCCGCCGTCAAGGGTGCCAAGTCCGGCAAACCGGTCGCCCGCGCGGTCCGTCCGGCCCGCCGGATCCTGCCGGCGGTTCCTCCGCTCAAGGCCAAGAGCCGCGGGGAGAAGGCCGCTCCGAAGCCGATGGTCTCCCTGCCCAAGCTGCCGGCCCACCTGGTCGCCGCGGTCCGCGCGTTGGATGACAAGAAGGCGGTCGACATCCGCGTCCTCGAACTGGGGCAGATCTCTTCCGTGGCCGATTTCCTCGTCGTCGCCACCGGCAATTCCGAGCCGCACCTGCGCGCGCTTCGGATCGCCCTGGAGCAGGCCCTTGATGAAGTCGGCGTCTCTTCCCGCTCCGAGTCCCAGAACGACAGCGGTTGGACGGTGGTCGACGCCTTCGACGTCCTGTTCCACGTCTTCCGCGAGGAGACCCGTCGGAGTTACGCCTTGGAAGCCCTTTGGAAGGACGGACTCGACATCCCGGTGAAGGCGATTCTCCGGGCCGGCGAATAAAAGACCACCCGGGTGGTAGCGGGCAGGATCGAACTGCCGACCTAGGGCTTATGAGTCCCTCGCTCTAACCAACTGAGCTACGCTACCGAAGACCGAGTCCTCGGAGTCCAGCCCAGCGGGTTCGGCTCGTCAAGCCGATTGCGGTCAAGGCCGGGGATGCACCAGGATCCAGAAGCACCAAAGCCAGAGCACGCAGCCGAGGGAGGCGAGCGCCCAGGCCAGGCCGGCCTGCGTCTGCCTGATTTCGCCGAGGCCTTCCCGGTCGAGGATCAGCCCCGCTTTACGGACGAAGTGCACCGGGAGGAAGGCTCCCAGCGACGTCGTGAAGACCAGCAGGATGAAGAGCGAGACCGGCGAGGTTTCCGGGGCGAGCAGCTGCCACGCATAGACGGCGACGGCGAAGACGGGAGGCAGCAGGAACGTCGAGCCGCACCATAGGTAGCCTTCGCGCACCGTGCGTTCCAAGGACTCCCCCGCTTCACGGTGCGTCCGGTCGGCCGGCGTGGCCGGCAGGCCGCCGGGACTGAATCCTCCCGTGGGGGGAGGGGGCACGCCGGCTTCTCCCGGCGATGCTTCGGGCATGGTCGCGACGACGTTGCCTTGTCCGCTGGCCCGGAGGTATTCGCGTACGGTGAGCCATGCTCCGTCGACTTCGATGCGATGCAGCAGGCTGATCTCGCCCGCCTTCAGCATCTCGATGACGCGCTGGGAGGAATGGGGTCCGCTGACGGCGCCTTTCCAGCGGAGACGGAACTGGGGGGAAGAGCTCATGGTCAGAGGTCGCGTCCTTGGAGCAGGGTCTCCCAGCCGCCGGCCGGCGCGGTCAATCCCGCCGGCACGCCCGCCGCGGTCGCGGCCTCCGCGACCGAACCCGGATAACTGAGCAGCGGGGACAGCGGGGCGGCGTCGGCGACGCGGCGGATCTCGCCGTCGGAGCCGACTTGGAAAAGGACCGTGGCCTTGCCTTCGTTGTCGAGCCCGTAGACGACCGTGTTCTTCAACGGTTCGCGCAGTTCGACGCGTCCTTCCCTCGAGACCATCCCGGCGAAGATCAGCCGTCGCGACCGCAGGGCGGCGAAGGTGGCCCGCCAGAAACGAGCCTCGTCGGCGTAGCCGACCCCGGTCTGCCGGACCAGGAAGGTCTTGAGCTCGTTCTTGGCGTGCGCCCACTTCTCCTTGAAGAGGAAGTCGTAAGGGCGGAGTTCGTTCTGGGTGATCCGTCGCAGGGCCTCGGCGTCCCGCTGCGCGGAAGGCGAGAACAGCGTGCCCCATTCCGCCGGCCTGCCGCCGGCCAGGCGGAAGAACTCCTGGAGCTGGAAGGCCCGCAGTTCCGGATAGGGGGACTCGCTGCGACGGAGGCGTTCCATGAGGCGCAGCGGGGGCTCCAGGAGCTTGCCGGTCGCGGGGTCGGCGAAGCGCATCACGTCCTTGATGAACATCAGCTCGGGGATCGGCGCGATCGCCGTGAGCTCCTCGCCCGCCCGGACGCCGTTGTTGAATTCCTGCCGCCGCCAGCTTCCGTCGACCAGGACCCCGTCGCGCGTGAATTCCTTGGCGCGTTGCGTGAACTGCGCGCCGTCGGAGATCGGCGCGCGGGATTCCGTGATTTCTCCCGACAGGTAGACCACGCGGCCCATCTTGACGCCGCGGATCGAATAGGTGCTGACGGTCGCGCGCCGCAACGAATCGGCGAGCGAGGTGTCCGCCATCTGCCGCAGGATCTTCTGCTCGGCGTCGTTGAGGTTCGTGGGGTGGAACAGTCCGCGCGGGTCGGCTTCGGCCGCCGCATCCCACATCGCGCCGACGCGCGGGGCGAGGGCGGAGCGCGGCAACGACCGGAGCGGGGCGGCCTGGGCGAGGACGAACGCGGCCTTCGGGCTCAGGTCGGATTTCTCGCCGGCCAAGGTTTCGACGGCCGCGCCGAGGGCGGCGAGGTAGCCGGAAAGGTCGGCGGCGCCGGCCAGCGCCCGCAGGGCCGTCGCGGTCTTGCGTTCGCCGGCGAGGCGGAGCTCCGCGCGGTCCGCCCGGGCGAGGGCGGAATCCAGGTCCTTGTCCTTCGCCTCCGTCAAGGTTTTCAAGATGACGCGCATCCGGTCGAGGGCGGCGACGGCCGTCTTGCTGTCCGCCACGACGGCCTCGTCGCCCATGGCTTTGGCCAGCACCGCGGACTGCGCCTCCAGTTCTCCGCGCAGGCGGTCCAGTTCGGCCTCGCAGGCGGCCACGAGTTCCGCCGGATCAGGAAACAGGGCGTCGAGGCGGCGACGCAGGGATTCTCCGACGGCGCCGTGTTCCTCCAGGTAGCGGGCGGAACGCATCTTCGTCTCCGCGAGGTTGCCCGGCGTGAGTCCCTGTCGCCTGCGCTCCGCGAGCTGGCGGGCCTCCAGCGAGAGGCGTTGTTCGACGCCGAGCTGGCGCTCGAGCTGTTCGCGCAGGGGCGAGGTCTGCTTCTCCCGGGCGGAACGGTCGGCCGCCGAGACGGCGCCGCGCTCGAAGTCTTCGAGGGCGGTCCGGGCGGCCTCATGGTCATGCAGTTCCAGCAGGCGCTTGGCCTCGGAAAAACGGCCCATGCTCGCTTCTTCCTGCTGGCGCTGGAAGTTCAGGAACACCATCCCGCCGACGAGCACGAGCAGACCTGTCACCCACGCCGTGGTCTGGGCGAGGTAGCGGCGGTTGAGGCGCGTCCGGGTGTTGTGACGCAGCGCCCGGGCCTCGGAGAGCAGGCCCTCCGGCAGGCGTTCCGCCCGGGCTTCCGCGCGTTCGAGCCAGTTTCCGAGCCGGACGATGAGCAAGGCCGGCGCGCTGCCGCGCGCCGCATCCTGGCGCAGGCGCGCCCACTCCGCGGTGAGGTCGTCGACGGAGGCCCGCAGGCTCGCCTCGGCTTCGGCCTCGGCGGCCAGTTCGCCCGCCCAGCCTTCCAGCCGGGCGATGGTTTCGTTCTCCTGCGGGGTGAACGACAGGTGGTGGTCGCGACCGAGGGCGCGCACCCGCCCGAGGGCGGCGGCGCAGGATTCCCATTCGCCGAGGGCGCGCGCGGCCTCGGCCGCGGTCAGCGAGGCCCGCGCCTGCTCCGCGGCCTTGAGGCGCAGCCATTCGACCCGCCTGGCCAGGGCCGCCTGCCAGCGTGGTTCGTCGGTCAGTTCCAGGGCGCCGAAGCGCTCCATCCGGGTCATGAGTTCGACCGCGGCCGCATCATCGTCGGCCGCGAAGAGGGCGCCGACCTTGCCGAGCGAGTCCCGCAGGAACTTGGCCGAAAGCCGCGCCAGCTCCGAGCGGGCGTTCGGGTCGTCGGGGTTGATGCGGACGATCGAGCGGAGCACGGAGAGGGCCCGATCCTCGTCGCGCCGACGGATGGCGTCCCGGTAATCCCGGTACAGCGGATGGTTCTCGCCGATCTCCTTGCCGTAAAGTCCGTCGACGACCTGCACCAGCTGGCTGTCCAGGGCGAAGCCGGCGGGCAGGCCGCGCGCGCGGCACAGCGCGTTCCATCGGTCGGACTCGGCGAAGCTCAGCGCGGCGCACAGGCCGAGTAGGTCGGGCTCGGCCTCGGCGGCCTGGAAGGCGGCGTGCTCATTGCCGCCGCGGGCCAGCGTGGCGCATTGCTCCAGCCGTTCCCGGGCGCGCTGGCAGAGCGCGGCGTATTCTCCGGCGAGCGAGCGGGCCTCGAGCTCGGGCGCCGGGAGGTCGAGTTGTCCGCGGATGCGGGCGATGAGTCGTTCGAGCTGCATGCCTCAGCGTAACTCCAGGAGGCGCGGTCCGGCCGTGCCGTCCGTGTTGACCGCCCGCAGCATCCATGGGGCGCCGGCTTCGACGAGCCGGCCTTCCTTCAGCAGTCTGCGGCGCGTCTCGAGGGTCTCGAAGGGCGGCGAACCGGGGCCTTGTTTAAGTTCGAGCCGGTTGAGGTCCGTCTCGACCAGCGCCCGCGATGCTCGGACCGAAGGAAGGTCGCGGTCGGGGAATTCGTGGCCGTCCGGGTAGAGCCCGGTCGCGCCCTGGCTCCAGACGAAGGCTTGCGCCGCCGGTTCGGCCCAGGTGGCGGTGCGGATCACGCCCGTGTCCGCATCGGCGAGCAAGGCGCCCGGGCCGAGGTCGAGGGGTTTGAGCGAGCGGACGTCGCCCAGGAGGGCCACGCACTGACGCTTACCGTCGGGCAGGGTGATCTCGATCAGCCGGTTGACGTCGGCGCGGGCGCCCGCGTCATCTTGGAAGTTGAGCGAGACGACGTTCCGCCGGCTGCCGAGGCCGATGCCGATGGCCGGCAGGCGGCCGGGTTCGGAACTCGACTCGATCCATGTCGTCTGCGATGTCCGGCGGATCTCCCCGCTGAGCGACCTGGTCTTGTCGTCGCGTTGGTGCGGCGTCTCGAAGGCGAGCAGCCTGATCCTGATGGGCACGGAACGGCTCAGGGAGGCGCCGGTCTGTTCCACGAACGCCGTGAGCGCGTCCACGCCCCCTCGCGGGAGCGGGAATTCGGCCTGCGAGGGCTTGCCCGCGCCGGTGCCGGCGGTGCGCCATTCTCCGGCGATGAGGAGGACGGGGCGGATGTCCAAGGCGAGCAAGCCGCGGACGCGGGCGTCGAACTGGCCGAGCTGATTCCAGGCGGCGTCGCGCGGGACGCCCAGCTCGTTGCCGACGCGGATCGCCTCCTCGGCTTCCCGGGCGAGCGCCCGGAGGCCGGCGGCCTCGGTGCTGACGCCCGGGCGGTCGAGCTTGCGCTGCAGTTGGCGCGCGATGCTCGCGGCGTAGTCCCGCAGGATGCGCGGCAGGACCTGTTCGCGGTAGTTGGCGACGAATTTCGGCGAGCGGGCGCTGGTCTCCAGCCAGAGTCGCCCCGCGGCGAGCAGGTCATCTCCTTCGAGCAGGCTTTGGATCTCCGTGACGGCCTGGTTGGCGCGCAGGATGGCGTCCGCCTGCGCGGAGTCGACGGGGGCCGGAGCCGGGGCGACGGGCTTGGGCGGCGTCTCGGATGAGTTGCGTCCGGTCACGATCGCCGCGGCGACCGCGGCAAGCAGGAGGCTTGCTCCGACGATCCAAGGCAGGCTCGAGGAACCTCCGGTCTTGGCCGGGGCCGCGGCACGGATCGGAACGGCGGCGGCGCCGCGGGGAGAGGTCGGTCCGACCGCCGCCTGGCGGGCGAGTTCGCCCGTCGGGGCGGGCAGCGAGGCCGCCTGGGTGAAGTCGATGCTTACGGCTCCCGCGGCATGATGGGCGGCCCATTGGAAGCCTTCGGCTCCGGTGGCGCGTGCGTCGGTCGTGAACGTCGCATGCCAGGCGGCCTTGCCGATGAGCGCGGAAGACTCGGCCATCAGGCGGAGCAAGGTCGTGATTTCCGGCGGGTTCAGCAGGCCGACGGCGGCGGCGCCGGAGGCGTCAACCAGCCAGGCCGCCTTGGCCCCCGTGCCGGTCGCCTCTCTCCAGGCCAGGGCCGGGGCCAGCGGCGGGTAGGCTTCGAGCTTCAGCGGGCGCTCTTCTCCGTCCAGCCAAGTCGGGCTGCCGGACCATTCGTCCTGCCATCCGCTCCAGCGGGCCGCGAGCGCGGCGGGCGGCGGAAGCATCGCCGCTTCCGCGGGAGTGAAGATCAGGTGGTGGGCGAGGCGGTTGTCCCGTTGGGTGTAGTCCAGTCCGCGCGCGACGAAGCGCGACAGCACGTACCATGAATTCCCTCCGGCTTCGAGGATGCGAAACGTGAACGTGGCGCCTTCGGCCCGTTCATGGGGAGTGCCGACGGCTTCGAGCAGTTGGGCCAGCCGGTCGGGGACGGCGCGGTGCCGGGCCACGGTGCAGTAACCCGAGCGACCGGGGGTGAGTCCCTGGGGGGCGGACGTGAAGACGAGTTGCAGGGGCATCAGGAAAGGGCGGGAGCGGCGGGGAACAATCCGGGGGAGGACAGGTGCATGATCCAGTAAAGCGGCTCCTCGACGTGCGCCGGGGCGAGCCGTCGGGGGTCCGGGGCGATGCGGCCTTGGTTGGGGCCGGCGGCGATCATGACGGGCGTGTGACCGAACGAACTCACCGCGAAGTAACTGATCTGGTCGGCGAGCGACTCGGCCGCCGCCACGAGTCCGGGGCAGAGGCTCGCGAGCACGGCGCGCACGCGCGCCGAGTTGCGTCCCAGGGCGGCGAGGTCGAGGCCGCCGGCGCGGATGACGGGTTCCAGCGGCGAGTCCAGGAGCGACTCCCAGATGTCGGATTTGCCGACGACGAAGGCCAGCGGCGTCCGGATGCGTTCGTCCTGCGCGAGTCCGAGGACGCGCTTCATGCGCGCCTCCATCTCGGCGAGGATGCTGTCCTGCTGGTCGATGCGCCCTTTCAGGGTGAGCTGAGGGTCCTCGGCGCCGGCGAGACGGGCCTTGAACCGGCCGTTGGCCGTCGGGTCGAAAAGGAAGATCAGGCCGCTGGAGGTCGCCACGTGCATCGCGCCCGGCGAATCATGGATGTCGATGCCGGGTTCGAAGTGTTCGCCGGCGTTATCGTAGAGGATGATCGCGGTGTCCTTCTGCGGCTGGCCGGGGCGGCTGAGGGAGTAGATGAACGGGCGGGGCAGGGAGACCATGCGGCCCAGCCGCGGGAGCTTCTCGTAGGTCGCGCCTTCGAGGGTGGTCTTGCCGAGCAGGGCTTCCTCGGGCGTCGCCGCCGAGAACAAGGTGTTGCGCATCTGGTTCAGCAGCATGTTGCCGCTGGGGTCGCCGTCCTTGAAGGCCAGGTGGAAGTCTTCGGGCAGCCGTTCCTGCAGGACTTTCGTGAGCGCGGCGAGATAGTACGACTTGCCCGCGCTGGGCGCGCCGATGAGCGAGATGATCCGCTGGGGTCGCTCCAGGAAGCCGGGCGGAAGCTGGCGCCGGCAGTGCGGGCAGGCGATGTCGGTGCAGGCCAGCCCCATCGGGTCGAGGGCCAGTCCTTGGTCGTTGAATCGCGTCGGATGGAAGCGCAGGCGCGCGTCGGCGCCGAGGATCGGGTCGCCACGCAGGTCCTCATGAACGGCGACGCTGAGGGCGTCGCCGGCGTCGAAGCGCGTCCAGCAGACCGGGCAGGCGTGCGCGCCGCGGTCCTGCTCGGCCGCCAGCAGCGGACGATGCGTCGTCGCGGGTCGCAGGGTTTCGACGGGCGAAAGGAGGGGGGCGATCTGGGCCAGGTTGAAGCCGACCTCGAGTCCTACGGGGGTGCAGGCGAGCGTGTCGGGCGCGCGCCCCATTTCGCCGGCGACGTCGAGCAGCCGGCCGGGCGGATGTTCGCCCAGTTGTTCGCCCGAAGCGGCGTCGAACAGGATCCACTGATGGGCCTGCACCGGCGGGAGGACCGTGCCGGGTGACAGCACCAGCAGGGCGCCGGCCGACTGGATGGTCGCGGCCTCGGTGAGCTCCAGCCGCCGGCGCAAAGGCGCGCCGTTGACGATCAGGGCTTCTTCGCCGACGGGCTCGAGGGCCGGCCCGTCCGCGCCTTGCACGAGGCTGCCGCCCAGTCCGGCGGCTTCGCCCGGAAGCGGGGCGGGCAGGGTGTCGACGACTCCGGAAGCTCCGGTCAGGCAGTCGACCCAGGCCACAGGGGGGGATTTCTTGCGGGTCTTGAACATCGGCTTCCGGGTAAGCAGTGCGAAAGAGGTTGATAAGGGTGGGGTAATTGTAAAGATACGTCTCAAGGATTGTGCGCCACGCCCCGGCGCGTATCCGGAGACTTCACCCGCATCCATGGAAACCGAAGCCGACCAGTCCGCGTTGGACCGAGCCCGTCAAGGGGATCTCTCGGCTTACAACGAGCTGGTGCTGAAGTACCAGGGGCGGATCTTCGCCAAGGTCTTCTCCTTGCTCCGTAACCGGCAGGACGCCGAAGAGATCACGCAGGACACTTTCATCCGGGCGCACCGCGTGCTCGCGTCTTTCCGCGGCACCGCCACCTTCTCGACCTGGATCCACCAGATCGGGACCAATCTCGCCCGCAATCGCTACTGGTATTGGCGCCGCCGCAAGCGCGACCAGTCGATGTCGCTCGACGCCGACCTGGGCGACGATCCCGGCGCGACGCTCCATGACATCCTTTCCGACGGCGCCCAGGGCCCCGGTCACGAGGCTCAGCACAACGAATTCGTGGAGAAAGTGGCCGAGTGCATGGAACAATTGAAGCCGGAACACGCTCGTATCCTGACGATGCGGAACGTCCGTAACATGTCCTACGAAGAGATCGCCGAAGACCTCGGCCTTTCCATCGGCACGGTCAAGAGCCGCATCAACCGGGCCCGTGAAGCCCTGCGCGACCTGATGGGGAAGGAGTTCCGCGGATGAACCCGGCTGAGTTCGAAACGCTCGTCGCCCTCTACCTCGAGGGCGCGGCCACGAAGGAGCAGGTGGTCCGCCTGCGGGAGGCTCTGGCCGGCTCGGCCACGCTGACTTCCCGCTTCCAGTCGCTGGTCCGTCTCCATCGGGCGCAGGTCGCCGCCCTCGGTCGCCGCGAGGATCGTTCCTTCTCCGGAGTCACCCTCGGCTTGCAGGCTTACGCCCAGCGCGTCGGTCGATTCTGCGCCCATCTCATCCTGCTGGCGCTGGTGCTGGTGCAGCTGCAGGTGACCATCCCCGCCCAGTATTCCGGCCTGCTCTGGTACATGGAGCCGTCGTCCGTCGCCGAGCCGGTCGTCGGGGACACGGAGATGCCCTCGCTTTCGGACATCGATGCGCTCGTCAGGGAGGCCGACTTCTCGCAGCTCGTCGAATCCGCCCAGCCTGACATGCCCAATCTGGTCGTGCCGGAGAAGTCCGGTCAGGCCGAAGAGCCTGCGGTGCGGCAAGTGCCGGCCTGAGTCCGTCCTTGCTTCCTGCCCGCGTGGGCGGTCAATTGGTGCAGGATGAAGGCCGCAAACCAAAGGCCGGAGGTTCGACTCCAAGGCATCGCGGCCGCGCCGGGCGTGGCTCGTGGTCCGGTCTACCCCCTGATGAAAGGCATGGCCCTCGTCGCCTGCGAGCAGGTGGCGGACGTGGAGTCCGAGCTGCGCCGGTTCGAGGCCGCGTTGGTCGCGACCAGGCGGGAGATCGCCCAGCTGCGGGACGACGTGGCGAGCAAGCTCAACCAGTCCGAGGCCTCGATCTTCGACGCCCATCTCCTCGTGCTCGAGGACGTCGCCCTGATCGATGACGTGACGAAGGAGGTCCGGCGGACCGGCCTGAACATCGAGTGCTGTTTCCAGGAGGTCGCGCAACGTTACATCGAGATCTTCGAGAAGATGGAGGACGACTTCCTGCGCGAGCGGGCGTCGGACATCCGTGACGTCACCGGCCGGGTGCTCGGGCAGCTCCTCGGAAGCCAGCCCGAACGCGTCGGGCTCGCCGCGAAGCACCACGTGGTGGCGGCCCGCGACCTGACGCCTTCCGACACCGCCGGCCTGCATGACGGGGGCGTCCTCGCCTTCGTGACCGAGGAGGGCGGGCGCACCAGCCACTCGGCCATCATGGCCCGGGCGCTCGACGTCCCGGCCGTCGTCGGCGTGAAACGCCTGATGGAGTCGGTCGAGGAGGGCGATGTCCTGCTGGTCGACGGGGAGTCCGGACTCGTCGTCATCAACCCCACGGCCGAGACCATCGAAGGTTACCGCGACAAGGAGCAGGCGATCCGCACCCGCCGCGACCGCGTGCTGTCCGAGGTCGCCTTGCCCGACGTCACGACGGACGGCGGAGCCTTCGACCTCCAGGCCAACATCGGCGACCCCGCCGAGATGGAGGACGCCCTGGCCTATTGCGCCAGGGGGGTCGGCCTCTACCGCACCGAGAACCTTTATCTGCGCCTGGACGGCTGGCCGGACGAGCAGGTGCAGTATGAGGAATATGCGGAGGCCGTGAAGGCCGCGAAGGGCCGTCCGGTGACTTTCCGCACGCTCGACCTCGGCGGCGACAAGCGCCTCGGCGACCTCGCGGACGAGGCGAACCCGTTCATGGGCTACCGCGCGGTGCGCCTCTGCCTCGAGCGGCCCGACATCTTCCGGCCGCAGCTGCGGGCGATCGTCCGGGCCGCCGCCCATGGCCCGGCGCAGGTGATGTTCCCGATGATCTCGGGCGTCGAAGAGCTGCGCCGCGCCAAGGATGTCTTCCGCGACGTCGAAGCCGAGCTCGCCCGCGAGGGCGTCCGCCCCGTCTCGGCGATCCGTCTCGGCGCGATGATCGAGATCCCTTCCGCCGCCGCGGTGGCCGCCGAGCTCGCCGCCGAAGCCGACTTCTTCAGCGTCGGCACCAACGACCTCGTCCAGTACCTGCTGGCCGTCGACCGCGGCAACCAGCGCGTGGCCTCGCTCTATGACCCCTGCCACCCGGCCGTCGTGCGCACGCTGATCGCCATCTTCGGCGCCGCCCGGGACCGGGGCATCCCCGCCGCCGTCTGCGGCGAGCTCGGCGGCGATCCGCTCTGGGCGCCCTTGCTCATCGGCCTCGGGGTGCACGAGCTCAGCATGAGTCCGGCCGCCTTGCCCGAGGTCCGCTTCGTCCTGCGCCATTCCTCTTCGTCCGAGCTCCGCGAGCTCGCGGCCAAGGTCGTCGCCAGCGCCTCCGCCGCCAAGACCCGCGCATTGCTCCAGGATTTCGCCTCCGCCAAACTCAAGCTACGCTGATGTCCGCCAAGATTCCCGCCGCGAACCCGCATGTCGCGGCCATGTCGCCTTACGTCCCCGGGGAGCAGCCGCAGGGCGGGGGATGGGTGAAGCTCAACACCAACGAGAACCCTTATCCGCCCAGCCTGCGCGCGCTCGAGGCCATCCGCGCGGCCTTGGTCAACGACGGCGCCGCGCTGCGTCTCTACCCGTCGCCCGACTCCGCGCCCCTGCGCGAGGCCGTCGCCCGTTTCCATGGTTTCGAGGCCGCCCGCGTCGTCGCCGGCAACGGTTCGGACGACGTCCTTAACCTCATCATCCGGGCCTACGCCGGCCCCGGCCGGCCGATCGGCATGCTCAACCCGAGCTACTCCCTCTATCCCGTGCTCGCCGCGGCGCAGGCCGCCGATGTCGTCAAGGTCGAGGTCACCGCGGAACTGGGCGTCGACGTCGACGCGGTCGCGAAGTGCGGCGCGGCGGTCTTCTTCCTGACGAATCCGAACGCCCCGCTCGGCGTGGCCTTCGCGCCGGACGTCGTCCGCGCGGTCGCCAAGGCCTTCCCCGGCCTGCTCGTCGTGGACGAGGCCTATGCTTCTTTCGCTGACGCCGATTGCGTCGCGCTCGCCCGCGAGCTGCCGAACGTCATCGTGACCCGGACCATGTCGAAGGCGCATGCGCTGGCCGGCCTCCGCTCCGGCTACGCGCTGTGTCCCGCCGGCGTCGCCGAGGTCCTGCATCGCGTGCGTGACAGCTACAACGTCGACCGCCTCGCGCAGGTCGCCGCCGCGGCGGCGCTCGATGACCGCGCATGGCTCGACGTCACCGTCGCCCAGGTGCGGGCCACCCGCGATCGGCTCGTCGCCTCCCTGCGCCGGCTCGGCTGGCAGGTGAATCCCGCCGCCGGGAACTTCGTGCTCGCCGCGCCGGTGTCGTCGACGCGCGCCGCTTCCGCCGAGACCTCCGCGCATTGCTTCGAGTTCCTGCGCGCCCGCAAGATCCTCGTCCGCCGTTTCCCCGGCCATCGCCTCACGGAGAAGTCGTTGCGCATCTCGGTCGGCACGGAGCAGGAAACCGACGTGTTCCTGCAGGCCGTGGCGGCCTGGATGGAAGGGGGAGGTTGACAATCCCGCGTTCCGCGGGGATTTCTTGGGTATGAGCGCAGTCGTTCGCAAAGCCAGCCTCCGTCGGGACACCGCCGAGACCAAGATCACCCTGGAGGTGAACCTGGATGGCGTCGGATCGTCCGAAGTGGCCACCGGCGTCGCCTTCTTCGACCACATGCTGACGCTCTTCTCCCGTCACTCCATGGTCGACCTCAAGGTCAAGGCCTCCGGCGACACCGACGTCGACTACCACCACACCGTGGAAGACGTCGGCATCGTCCTGGGCCAGGCCATCAAGGAAGCGCTCGGCGACAAGGCCGGCATCCGCCGCTATGGTTTCTTCATCCTCCCGATGGACGAGACCTTGGCCCGCTGCGCCGTCGACCTCAGCAACCGTCCGATGATGGTCTACCAGGTCGAGATCACCAACTACATGGTGAAGGATTTCAACATCGCCCTCGTCCGCGAGTTCTTCCAAGGGCTCGCCAATTCGCTCGGCTGCAATCTCCACCTCAAGCTCGAATACGGCGACGAGCCGCATCATATCGCGGAGGCGCTCTTCAAGGCTTTCGCCCGGGCCCTCCGTGAGGCCCTGGAAGTCGACCCGCGCCAAGGCGGCCGGGTGCCGAGCACCAAGGGTACGCTGGCCTGACCGTGGAAGCTTCCGGGACAGCGCGCCGCCCGCGGGTGGCCGTCATCGATTACGGGATGGGCAACCTGCGAAGCGTCAGCCGCGCGATGGTCGCGGCCGGCGCCGACGCCTTCCTGGCCGCGACCCCGGCCGAGGCCGAGCGGGCCGAGCTGGTCGTCTTCCCGGGGCAGGGCGCGATGGCGGACTGCATGGATTGCATCCGTCGCAACGATTTCGAATCCTTCCTGAAACAATGGATCGCCGCCGACCGTCCGTTCTTCGGGGTCTGCATGGGCCTGCAGGTGTTGTTCGAGCGCTCGGAGGAGGCCGATCGCCCCGGACTGGGCGTCTTCCCGGGCGTCGTCCGTCGCTTTCCCTCCCGCCCGGGCCTGCGGATCCCGCACATGGGCTGGAACGAGGCCGTCTTCCGGCCGGGCGCGCCGCTGACCGAGGGTCTGCGCGTCGAAGGGGAACCTTTCTATTTTGTCCATAGTTACCGGGTCACCGAGACCGACCCCGACTTGGTCTGGTGCGAGACCGATTATGCCGGCCGATTCGTGAGCGGGGTGCGACGGGGGAGGGTCTTCGCGACCCAGTTCCATCCGGAGAAAAGTCAGGTCAAAGGCTTGCAACTCTACCGCAATTTCCTGACTTTGGCGGTCCGCTGAGGCTGTTCCGAGTCACGGCGGAAAACCACCCCCGCCATGACTTCCAAGCAAGCCTCCCTGAAACTGGACGACAAAGAAATCGTCCTCCCCATCGTCGTCGGCACCGAAGGCGAACGCGGGGTCGACGTCCGCAAGCTGCGCGACGAGACCGGTTACATCACCTTCGACGACGGCTACGCCAACACGGGCGCCTGCGAGTCCAAGGTCACCTTCATCGACGGCGAGAAGGGCGTCCTCCGTTACCGTGGCTACGGCATCGAGGAGCTGGCCGAGAAATCCAACTTCATCGAGACGGCGTACCTCCTGATCTACGGCGAGCTCCCCACGTCCGCCCAGCTCGCGACCTTCAAGGCCCGCATCCTTGACAACTCCCAGATCCACGAAGGCCTCCGCATCGCCCTCAGCGGCTTCCCGGGCAACGCCCATCCGATGGCCGTGCTCTCGGCCACGCTGAACACCCTCGGTTGCTATTATCCCGAGCTCGGCACCAACGAGCGCACCCATGACCTGGCCAAGTTTGACGACACCGCCGCCGTGCTGATCTCGAAGGTGCGCACGCTGGCCGCGCTGGCCCATCGTTCCAAGGAAGGCCAGCCTCCGGTCTACCCGAAGCCGGGCCTCGACTACTGCTCCAACTTCCTGCACCTGCTGTTCTCGCAGCCCAACGTCGAATATTCGGTGCACCCGGAGATCGCCCGCGCGCTCGACCTGATCCTCCTCCTGCACGCCGACCACGAGCAGAACTGCTCGACCTCGACCGTGCGCATGGTCGCCTCCGGCGGCGCCAACCTCTTCCCGTCCGTCTCCGCCGGCGTCTGCGCCCTGTGGGGCCCGCTGCACGGCGGCGCCAACCAGGCCGTCATCGAGATGCTCGAGGAGATCCATGCTTCGGGCGACGACGGCTCGCGCTTCATCGCCGACGCCAAGGACAAGACGAAGAGCGTCCGCCTCATGGGCTTCGGTCACCGCGTCTACAAGAATTACGACCCGCGCGCCAAGATCATCAAGGCGCAGTGCGACAAGGTCCTCAAGGTCCTCGGCATCAACGACCCGCTCCTGGCCATCGCGATGCGCCTCGAGGAAGCCGCGCTCAACGACCCTTACTTCAAGCAGCGCAACCTTTACCCGAACGTGGATTTCTACTCGGGCATCATCCTGAAGGCCATCGGCATCCCCACGGAGATGTTCACCGTCATCTTCGCCATCGGCCGCATGCCGGGCTGGATCTCCCACTGGAAGGAGATCGCGGAGACCCCGAAGCAGAAGATCCACCGTCCGCGTCAGATCTACGTCGGCAACACCGAGCGTAAGTACGCGCCCATCGCGCAGCGCGGCTGAGAGGCCGGAGCAGTCCGCGCGGAAGGGGGAGGGCCGAACGTTTCCGTTCGGCCCTCCGTCTTTTGAGTCACACACTGTAAGCCGGATTCTGTCCGTGGGCGGCTCTCGCCGATCCCCTGAGCGTCCATTTCTCTGACCTTGCGGACCCGCCTTGCGGCGGTGCGACAACCCGGGACCTTGGCGGGCTACCTCGGACGGTCCCTGTTCGTCTTGCACCGGATTGGGTTTACCTTGCCTCGTCGGTCACCCTTCGAGCGGTGGGCTCTTACCCCACCTTTTCACCCTTACCTCGTTCCTTGCGGAGGAGGCGGTATCTTCTCTGTGGCACTATCCGTCACGCCTTGCGACGTGCCCCGACTTGCGGCGGGAATCCTGCCCTGTGGTGTCCGGACTTTCCTCGCGGATCGCTCCGCGCGGACGCTCATGTATGACTGTCCGGCCAGCATAGCGTCCGCCCGGCCCGCAGGGAAGGGCAAAAGGCGGGCCGGCGGGACTTCGGCCTTGGAAAGGCGCCCGCAACGCCTTGATTGGTGACACCCCGATGAGAATCCTGATCCTCGCCCTGCTTTCCGTCATGACCGTCCGCGCCGCCGAGCCCATCAAAGTCGCCTGCGTGGGCGACAGCATCACCCAGGGGGTCGGCGCCAAGCCGGGTCAGTCCTATCCCGCCCAGCTGCAGGCCCTGCTGGGCGATGGCTACAAGGTCGGTAATTTCGGCGTCAGCGGACGCACCCTGCTGAAGAAGGGGGACTTCCCTTACTGGCACGAGAAGAAGTATCAGGCGGCCCTCGCGATGGAGCCCGCGGTCGTGATCATCATGCTGGGCACCAACGACACTAAGCCGCAGAACTGGCGGTTCGAGGCCGAGTTCGAAGCCGATTACCGCGAGCTGGTGAAGTCCTTCCAATCCCTGCCGTCGCGACCGAAGGTCTTCGTCTGCCGCCCGGTGCCCGTCCCGGGCAAGGGCAACTTCGGAATCAACGAGGAGAACATCCGGAAGCAGATTCCACGCGTCGACGCCCTCGCCAAGGAGCTCGGTTGCGGCGTGATCGACATGCATGCGGCGCTCGAGAAGTTTCCCGAGATGCTGCCGGACCGGGTGCACCCGAACACCGCGGGCGCGGGCGAGATGGCCAAAGCCGCGGCCCGGGCGATCGCGGCGAAATAAACTTCAGCGGCGGCCCTCCGGGGCGTGGCCGATCTGGCCGAGGACGTCCCGGGCGGCCACGCGCAGTTCCTGCCAGCGGGAGGAAGGGTGGCCGGGGCCGTGGGCGATCAGCTGCAGCGTGCTGCGCCATTCGAGCACCGCCCGTTCGAGGTCGCCTTGGCCGGGGCCATGTCCCTCGGCGTCCGCGGCGGGGACCTTGCCGTGCAAGGCGAAGGCCTTGAGCGTCTCGGCGCAGCCCTCGCCGAAGCCGTCCGGAAGTCCTTCGCGCAGGTAACCCGCGGCGGTCAGCGATTTGTAGGTCAGCCGGCAGCAGGCGCCGAGCCGGCTGGAGTTCCTCCCGGCCGAGGCCACGCGTTCGCCGGCGCGGAGTTCCGCGAGGTCCCAGGCGATCGCGACGGCGTCATAGGAAAGGTCCTCGAGGGCGGCGGCGACCGCGAGCCCTTCGCCGTGCTGGAAGAGCGAGGCGACGTGGCCGCGTTCGGTCGGCCTGGCCTCCGCGTCGATCAGGCCGAGCTTATGCCAGAGACGGCCGGCCCGGGCCGCGGGGAGGGTGCCTCCGCCGAGGACTTCGCGGAGGTTGATGTCGGCCTTCGCGACGGAACGTCGGGGCGGGTTGATCAGCGGCTGGTCGTCGGCGTCGGGCCAGACCCGTACTTCCGCCCGCCCGTAGTCGAGTTTCACCTGCACGCAGTCGCGGCCGAGGAAGATGCCTCCGGTCGCCGAGCCGCCTTGGGTCAGCTTGGGCAGCAGCGGCAGGATTTCTTTCTCGAGGAGTTCGAGTTTCCAGGTGCGCGGCCTGCCGTGGCCGCCTTCATGGCGGCGGAGGGCCTTGAGCAACCAATCCGCAGGGGTCAGGCGGGCGACGCCGTCTTCTTTCGGGAAGTGCGCCAGCGTGACCGTCCGGCCGTAACGGGCGACGCCGTCGACGGGGTCCAGTTTGCAAGGCGTGCCATAGGGCAGGGCGCGCAGGGAATCAGGCTTGGTCAGCGCGGGGTGCCAGGCTTCTTTGACGAGGATGAGGGCGTCGGCCAGGGAAGCCATCCGGGTCGGCCGTTCCCGTTGCCAGGTGCCGTTGCGCCCCATGATCTCATCTACTTGACGTACGACGCCCGGGGCGATGGGCGCTGCTTCTTCCGGGGCGGCCTCGGCCAACCGGTCCAGCGCAAGGTCGATCGGTTCGCGGGTGAAGAGCGCGGCGGCCAGCCGGTCCGCGGCGTCACGCGGGCGGGCGTCGCGGCGCATCAGCGAAAGGAAGGCCGGCCAGTCGAGTCCTTCGGCGCGTTTGAGCTGGAGGGGCTTCGCTTCGCCAAGCCGCGGGCTGTCTCCGGTCCACAGGGCGAAACCGCGGTCGTCCAGCCCGCGTCGGCCGGCCCTTCCGAACATCTGCAGGAGTTCGTCCGGTCGGATCTCCTTGGCCGCGTGATCGGCGGCGTAGCGTCGGTCGGTCACCAGCACGGAGCGCAGCGAGAAGTTGATGCCCGAGGCCAGCCCGGTCGTGGCGACGACCACGTTGAGCTTCCCGGCTTTGGCCCAAGGCTCGATGAGTTCCGTGCGCTGCTCGAAGGTCAGTCCGCTATGATGGAGCCCGACGCCCTGGCGGAGCAGACGGTTGAGGTCGTCGCCCGCGATGGCGCGCTGGGACGGCGACAGCGTGGGGCCGTTGCCCAGCGGCAGTCCCGCGGCGATGTCCCGGGCGATCTGCTCGGCCGCCCGGCGACGGGGGGCGAAGACCAGGATGGGGCCGAGGTCGGCCAGCACGGCCCGGATGACCGCCCGGGCCACGTGTCCTCTGACCCCGGCTGGCTCACGCGTCTCCAAGGCGTCCAAGGACACCTCCTCGAGGGGTATCGGCCGGCGATGCTCCTCCACCAAGGTCACTTTCCTGCCCAATCCCCGGAGCCATTCGGCGACGGCCCGGGGGTTGGAGACGCTCCCGCTGAGGAGGAGCAGTTGGGTTTCCTGGGGGGCGATCGCCAGGACGGTCTCATAGGCGGCTCCGCGGCGCGGATCGGCCAGCATCTGATATTCGTCGACCACGAGCAGGGCGGGGTGGCGTCCTTCGAGGAAGCGCTGGCGCTGGGTCTCGAGGGTCGCCACCACGACGGGCGCCCCGAGGTTGTCGCTCACGTCGCCGGTGGCGATGCCGACGTCCCACCCTTGCGCCAGCCATTCGGCGCGCTTGTCGTTGGCCAGGGCCCGGGTCGGCACCGTATAGACGGCCTGTCCGTGGTGCCCGCCGCGGACCAGGAGTTCGAAGACGTAGGTCTTGCCGGCCCCCGTCGGGGCTTGGATGACGACGTCATCCCCCTGGCGGAGGGCACGGAGGGCGTCTTGCTGCCAGAGGTCGGGGAGGGTGATCCGTTGGTCCGCCATGGCTGAATTACAGCAAACGAAAGTCGTCCGCCGAAGCAAGCCGAGGGGGTTTGCGGTTGCGACATTTCAGCGCTCCGTGCTACCTGTCTTCCCGCATGGCCATCAGCAACGACCTCGCCCGCGGGCTTAAGAAAGTCGACAAGGACCTCGACTTCATGATGACGTGTTTCGTCGAGGTGCTCGAGCAGCTCGGCCACAAAGACCTCGCGGGGACCTTGCCTTGGATGGGCAAGCGCAAGCTGCGCGGCGTCCAGATCTTCTCCTACCGCGGCGTGCAGGCCTATTCCATCGCCTTCCAGCTCCTGAACATGGTGGAAGAGAACGCGTCCGCGCAGTCCAAGCGGCTCCGCGAGGACAAGCATGGCCTGGCTTCCGACCCGGGTTCGTGGGGCCGCGCGCTGCGCGCCCTCGTCGCCGCCGGCCTGACGGACAAGCAGATCGCCAAGCGCCTCAACCGCATGCGGGTCGAGCCCGTGCTCACCGCCCACCCGACCGAGGCCAAGCGCGCCACCGTCCTCGAGATCCACCGCGAGATCTACAAGCTGCTCGTCCGTCGCGAGAACAACATGTGGACCGCCGCGGAACAGCGCGCGATCCGCGAGGAGATCAAGGTCGCCTTGGAGCGTCTCTGGCGCACGGGCGAGATCTACCACCAGAAACCCGACGTCCAGTCGGAGCTGCGCAACATCAACTACTTCCTCGCCAAGGTCTTCCCCGACGCGGTCGTGAGCATGGATCTCCGCCTGCGGCAGGCCTGGGAGGAAGCCGGCCTCGGGCCGGACCGCATCGAGCACCCCGATGCGTTGCCCCAGATCGCCCTCGGCACCTGGGTCGGCGGCGACCGCGACGGCCATCCCCTGGTCACGGCGGAAGTCACCACGCGCGCCCTCAACCTCTTCCGCGCCACCGCGGTCGCCACCTGTCATGAACGTCTCGAGACCCTGGGACAGCGGCTGTCCTTGGGCGACCATCTCCAGGAGCCCCCGGCGGTCTTCCGTCGTCAGGTGGAAAAGCATGCCGCCGCCCACGGCGAGGCCGGCGAAGCGGCGCTGAAGCGCAACATCGGCGAGACCTGGCGGCAGTACGTCAACCTCGTGCGGCTGCGCATGCCCAATGCCGAAGGCGAGCTGGGCCCCGGCCAGCACCGCACGCCGGAAGGCGTCATCGCGGACCTCCTCTTCCTCCGCGAGACGCTCATCGAAGTCGGCGCCGGACGGATCGCCCGGGCCGAACTCGACCCGCTGCTGCGCTTCCTGCGCACCTTCGGCTTCCACATGGCCGTCCTGGACATCCGCCAGAACAGCGCTTTCCATGACAAGGCGATCGGCCAGCTCCTCGCCGCGACCGGCCAGGACGAGGCCGGGTTCGCCCAATGGGATGAATCCCGTCGCCTGGCTTTCCTTGATTCGGAACTCCGTTCCACCCGGCCCTTCCTGCGCGAGCAGGCCAGCATCGGCCCCGAAGCGGACGCGGTGGTCGCCTGCCACCGGGCCTTGGCCGCGCATATCGACCACTATGGTTCGGCCGGGCTGGGGTCGCTCATCGTCAGCATGACCCGCTCGGTCTCCGACCTGCTCGCCGTCTACCTCCTCGCCCGGGAGGCCGGCCTGACCGCGGGCGGTTCCGATGACGCCTACTGCCTGCTGCCCGTCGTGCCGCTGTTCGAGACCATCGGCGACCTGGAGCGGAGCACCGGCATCATGGACGCTTTCCTTTCTCATCCGATGACCCGGCGCACGCTGGAGGCCCGGCGCGACGCCGGCATCACGGACGGCCTGACCCAGCAGGTGATGATCGGTTACTCCGATTCCAACAAGGACGGCGGCATCCTCGCCTCGCTGTGGAACCTCTATCGCGCGCAGCAGAACCTGACCGCCGTCGGGCTCAAGCACGGGGTCCGCATCATCTTCTTCCACGGCCGCGGCGGCACGATCTCGCGCGGCGCCGGCCCCACCCACCGCTTCATCGACGCCCTGCCGCAGGGTTCGATCCAAGGCGAGATGCGCGTCACCGAGCAGGGCGAAAGCATCACCCAGAAGTACGCGAACCACATCACCGCGGTGAACAACCTCGAGCTGCTCACGGCCGGCGTCACCCAGAACACTTTCCTGCACGACGTCGCCGTCCGGAGCGAATCCGCCCAGGCCAAGGTCATGGACCGCCTCGCGGAGTTCTCCCGCGAGGCCTACCAGGAGCTCATCAAGACCCCGCGCTTCATCGAGTTCTTCCGCCAGGCCACGCCCATCGACGTCATCGAGGCCAGCCGCATCGGCTCGCGTCCGTCGCGCCGCACCGGCGCGGCTTCCTTGGAGGACCTGCGCGCCATCCCCTGGGTGTTCGCCTGGAGCCAGGCCCGGTTCTACCTCTCGGGCTGGTATGGCGTGGGCTCCGCGCTCGCCCGCCTCAAGGAAGAGGATCCCAAGGGCTTCGAACTGATCCGGAAGAACTACGACGACTGGCCGCCCCTGCGTTACATGCTCAAGAACGCTTCGACCAGCGTCCTCGCCTCCAACCGGAGCATGATGAAGCTTTATGGCGGCCTGGTCACGGACAAGAAGCTCCGCGCCACCTTCCTCAACCGCATCCTCGCCGAGCACAACCTTGCCCGCAAGATGCTCGACGAACTCTCCGGTTCCAAGCTCAGCGAAGGTCGTCCGCGCCTGCGCAAGGTCATCGCCCTGCGCGAGTCCGCCATCGACCTCCTCCACGAACAGCAGGTCGCCCTCCTCAAGGATTGGCGCAAGAAGGTCGCCGAAGGCGACCGCAAGGAGGCCGACGCGCTGCTGCCGCAGATGCTCCTTTCCCTGAACGCGATCGCCGCCGGCCTCCAGGCCACGGGCTGAGGGCCTTCAGCGTTTCGGCAGACCGGAGCCCGCGGGGAGCTCTCCGCGGAGCAACCTGCCGGCCTGGCCGGACAGCCAAAGGTAATGGTCCGTGGGGACGTCGGTCAGGTCGACGAATTCGCCCGCCGGCCGCGGCCCGCCGCACTTCATGATGGCCGTGCCCTCGTCGATCTCGTCGAACATCGCCACGTAGAGGGTCTTCGCCCCGGCTTCGCTGGCGGCGACGGCCTGCGACCAGAGGAAGCGGCCGCCGAGCCGCGGAATCTGGTCGAGCGGGGCCTGCCGCCCGCGCAGGGCCGAGAGGTTGCGCCAGCTGAAGCCGGGGAAGATCACCGGGAGGTAGGTCTTCTGTGCGGCGCGGCACCAGGCGGCGTCCGGAGTCCAGACTTTCCGCCCGAGGTCGGCCGCGCTCCGTGGGTCGACACAGCGTCCGACCGTCCAAGGGCTGATGATGTCGGCCTGCCGGATCAGCACCTGCAGGCCGGGGTCGGCGTGGCTGTCGTTCTTCGCTTCGCGCCAATAGGTCGGCACGCCGAGCATGATCGCGGCGCCGGTGGCTCGGATATCGGCGAGCAGTCCGGCCCATTCCTTGGTCGCGGGGGCGCGGTCCTTGAAGCCTAGTCCCCAGAGCGCGACGAGCGGCCTGCCTCCGTGGAACTGGGCGCAGGGCTGCTTCGTCTGGCCGTCGGCCATGAGCCGCCGCCAGTCCGCGGCGACCGTCGGGAACTTGTCCGGCGGCAGTCCGGAGAGGTCACACATCACCGTCAACGAACGGCCTTCGGCATTGGCGGCCTCGGTGCAGTTCCTGAGCACGGCGTCGAGCGATTCCGCGTCACGGCTTCCGCCGAGGCCGACCGCGAAGCGCTGCAGCATCGCTCCGTCGAGGCCGTAGTCCTTCATCCAGCGGAAGTGCCGGCGGACCGTCGCCGGGTGGACGCTGCTGAAGAGGTCGGCGGTCTTGCCGTCGGGGAAGCGGAAAGGCGAAGGGTAGCGCTCTCCGGGCGGGAATTCGGAAAGGTCGGGCCAGACATCAATCGAACAGGCGCCGGGGGAGAAGCGCCTCCCGGGGCCATGGTGGACCCAGCCCAGCCCGCTGGCGTCGCCTTCGGCCCGGAACCAACCTTGGTAGCCCGTGACGACCCTTCCGTCGAGGGAAGGGTGGAGCAGGGGGTCGGCGCCGGCCAGGGCCGTCCAGGCGAAACAGAGCGCGGAGACGACCGCTTTCACGGGCGCCTCAGACGTGCTTCCAGAAGTCCATCAGGAAGCGCGTGGCGAGCTGGGACAGGAAGACGATGTTCCAGAAGATCAGCTGAAGGCCGAGCGAAGGTCCGAAGCCCATGCTCAGGACCTGGGCGGCGGCGCTGGTCACGAGCAGCACGACCGTGGCCGTGCACAGCGAGATCACCAGGACCTCGACCGATTTGGGGATGAACCCCGACAGGCTCGTGTCGGCCATGCAGATGGCGGCGAAAGTCAGGGCGACGGAGACCAGGCCGGTGAGGCCGATGCCGATCGAGCTGCCGTCCTTGCCGAAGAAATGCTGGGCCGCCAGCCGGCCGAGCAGGGGGATGTACACGACCACCATCGCGAGGGCGACCCAGAAGCCCATCGTGTCATAATCCTGCCCCAGGATCTTCTCCGCATAGTTCTCCGCGGCATGCTTGATGACGGCTTCTTTGATCGGATTGGTCAGGGCGAGGAGCACGCAGGCAGACTAGGCAAAGGCGGGTTCTTGTCCACGCCTAAGGAGCGCCCCGGCTAGCGGATCCAAGCCTCACGCCCGGACGCCCAGAGGTCGTAGTTCAAGGGGCGTCTGCCCGTCGGGACGAGGCGGTAGTATCCGCCGGCCGCCTTGATGATCGCGAGCCCCGCGGCGACGTCCCAGAGGTTGGTGCCGGACTCATAATAGGTGTCGGCGATGCCTTCGCCCACGTAGGCCAGCGCCAGCGCGGCCGACCCGATCATGCGGATCTTCTTATACCGTCCCACCTGGTCGACGAAGAGCGCCAGCGCGGGGCCGGACTTGTCGGCCGCGGCGGGGAAGCCGGTCATGATGCACGCATCCTTGATGTCGGCCGCCCAACGCGGGGTGATCCGGGCGCCGTTCACGTAGGCGCCGTCGCCGACGACGCCGAGGATGGTCTTGCGTGCGGTGAAGTCATGGATGACGCCGAGCACGGGCTCCGGGCCGCGCATGAGGCCCAGCGACACGCAGGTCGCGGGCTGGCGGCGGAGGTAGTTGTAGGTGCCGTCGAGCGGGTCGACCACCCAGTAGAGCCCGGCGCCGTCGAAGAGGGCGGGGTCTCCGCCGAGTTCCTCGCCGATGACCGGCAGGCCCGTGGACCTGAGGCGTTCACGTACGAGATTCTCCGAATCGACGTCGGCCTGCATCTTCACGTCGTCGTCGGTCGAGAGGTTCACCTTCATCTGCGCGCCCTGCGCGAGCAGGTCGCCGGCGGCGACGGCCGTGGCCAGGGCGACGGAACGGAGGTCTTCGAGGGACGGCGTGCTCACGTGGGCAGGGTGGGCCGGCTCGGCGGGTTCCGCAAACCTAAGATGCCCGGCGGGTCCGCCCAACAAGAAGCCCGACTCGATGAGTCGGGCTTCGGCGGACGATGGCGGCGGGGCTTACGGGAGCTCCGTCCGACCCATCAGGAACTTGTCGCACTCACGGGCGGCGCCGCGGCCTTCGTTGAAGGCCCAGACGACGAGGGACTGGCCGCGACGGCAGTCGCCGGCGGCGAAGACGCCGGGGACGTTGGTCACGTACTTCTCGTGTTCGGCCTTCACGTTGGAACGGGCGTCACGTTCGACGCCGAAGGCGTCGAGGAGGGGCTGCTCGGGTCCGAGGAAGCCCATGGCCAGCAGCACCAGCTGCGCGGGGCGGACCTTCTCGGTGCCGGCGATCTTCTGGGGGCCGAAGACGCCCTTGTCGTCCTTCTTCCATTCCACTTCGACGGTATGGACGGCGCTCAGGTTGCCCTGGGCGTCGGTGTCGAACTTGGTGGCGGTGGTGAGGTAGACGCGGGGGTCGGAGCCGTACTTGGCGGCGGCTTCTTCCTGACCGTAGTCGACCTTGTAGGTCTTCGGCCAATCCGGCCAGGGGTTGTCCTTGGCGCGGGTGAGCGGGGCCTTCGGCATGATCTCGAGCTGGACGACGGACTTGCAGCCGTGGCGGAGCGACGTGCCGACGCAGTCGGTGCCGGTGTCGCCGCCGCCGATGATCACGACGTCCTTGCCCTTGGCCGAGATGGTCGCGTCGGGAGACTTGCCGTCCAGGAGGTTCTTCGTGTTCGCGTGGAGGAACTCCATCGCGAGGTGGATGCCCTTGGCTTCGCGGCCGGGGAGGGGGAGGTCGCGGCCCTTGGTGGCGCCGACGGTGAGGATGACCGCGTCGAAGTCCTTGCGGAGCTGTTCGGCGGAGACGTCGACGCCC
>JACCDY011318617.1_pt1 | contig 40821 bp, 38 predicted proteins | sample 7446391 | NCBI WGS metagenome assembly JACCDY01 (sample SAMN15323451, study PRJNA562643) | freshwater metagenome | isolation source: river surface water | place: USA:Blue River Watershed | collected 2017-08-18
GATTCGAACCCCCGGAGCCTTGCGGCTCGGCTGATTTCAAGTCAGCTGCAATCGACCACTCTGCCACCTCTCCGTAAGCAGGATTCAACGGCGGCTGGGGTCTTCCCTCAAGCGGATTCGGTGCCTTACCCTTGGGGCTTCTCCGGCTTTCCCCGGCGTCGTGCTTTCGGTCTTGATAGGCCGATGAGCACCTGCGTCCGCGTCGAGGAGATCGTCGGTCCCTATGGTCCCTTCGCCATCGGCGAGCGGGCCATCCAACGGCTTTGGGCCGCGGGCGAAGTCCGCGGGCCGATGGCGGCCGGCTCCGGCGCGACCATCGAGATCGTCCATCCGGGCGACTGGAATCGCGGAGCGGGTCCGGACTTCCTCGGCGCGGAGATCCTGGTCGACGGACGTCGTCAGCGCGGCGACATCGAGATCCATCTGCGCAGCGCGGACTGGCAGGGCCATGGGCACGACCGCGATCCGAACTTCAACGGAGTGATCCTGCACGCGGTGCTGCTCCCGGGGGCCAAGGACGTGCGGACGGCCGCGGGCGGGCGGCCGGAGACCGTGGTGCTGCTGCCCTATCTTCCGCGCGACCTCGAAGACCTGGCCGAAGAAGACGCCCTCCTGGAATTACGCGGCCGCTCCGCCGAGGTCGCCCGCTGCGTACGGGCCGCCGAACCCGACCTCGTGCCGGGCCTGAAACGCCGCGCGCTGGAACGCTTCCGCAACAAGACCGGTCACGCCCGCGCCCGGATCCGGGAGGTCGGCTGGGATGCGGCCTGTCATGAATTGTTCGTCGAGACGCTGGGGCTCGGCGGGAACCGCGCGCCGATGTCCGAACTGGCCCGGGCGTATTCGCCGGAACAGATGCTGATCCTCGGCCTCGACACGCTTTACATCGAGAAATGCGGGCGCTGGCGGCTGCGCGGCCTGCGGCCGGCCGGACATCCGCACCGGAGGCTGGGGCAGTATCTGGAACTCAACCGACGACGCCCCGACTGGCGCGCCCTGCTCAGACGCTGGGGCGAGACGCTCCCCTCCTCCCCCTTGCCCGCCGCGCGCCGGCGGCTGGTCGACGAGATCTTCGGCGGGCTCCTGCCCGCCGGACGCGCCGACACGCTCTGCGTCAACGCCCTGCTCCCGCTGCTGCAGGACCGGCGGCGCCCGCATGACCGCAGCTGGCTGGACTGGCCGCCCGGCAACCACCCGGTGGACATCGAAGCAGCCCGCGCGCTCCTGGGCTTCGCCGGGCCCGGACGTAACTGGGAAGTCCAGGGCATCCTGGACATCCTCCGTCGCACGCTCACCCGGCCGGAGACGAAACCGGCCTAGGCCATCATCTTCCGGGCCTTCTCAAGCGAGACCGCCAGGCGGTCGACCTCCTCGAGGGTGTTGTAGAACGCGAACGAGGCCCGCGCGGTGCCGCTGAGTCCGTAATGCTTCATCAGCGGCATGCAGCAGTGGTGGCCGGTGCGGATGGCGATGCCGTCCGCGTCCAGCAAGGTGCCGACGTCGTGCGGGTGGCCGCCTTCGAGGTTGAAGGAGATGACGGCCACCTTGGCGGGGGCCTCGCCGACGATGGTGAGGCCCTTGATCGCCTTGAGCCGCTGCGTCGCGGCGGCGAGCAAGGCCTGCTCGTGCGCATGCGCCGCCGCCTGGATGGGCATGAAATAATCCAGCGCGACGCCCAGGCCGATGGCGCCGGAGATGTCCGGCGTGCCCGCTTCGAAACGCTCGGGGGCCTCGCGGAAGGTGGTGCCCGCGAAGTCGACCTTGCGGATCATGTCGCCCCCGAACTGGTAGGGAGGCATGGCGTCGAGCAGTTCGGGGCGGCCCCAGAGGACCCCGATGCCCGTCGGACCGAAGGTCTTGTGTCCGGAAAAGACGTAGAAGTCGCAACCGAGCGACGGTACGTCGACCTTGAAGTGCGCGGCCGCCTGGCAGCCGTCGATCAGCACGGTCGCGCCGACGGCTTTGGCCAGGCGCGTCATCTCGGCGGCGGGATTGACGGTGCCGAGGGCGTTCGAGACGTGCGCGAAGGCGACGAGCTTGGTGCGGGGCGACAGGAGCGCGGCGAAGGCCGTGAGGTCGACTTCGCCGCGGGGCGTGACCGGGGCGACCACGACCTTGGCGCCCGTGCGCTCGGCGACGACCTGCCAGGGCACGATGTTGGCGTGATGCTCGAGATGCGTGAGCAGGATCTCGTCGCCGGCCCGCAGGTTCGTCCGGCCCCAGCATTCGGCGACGAGGTTGATGCCCTCGGTCGCGCCGCGCACGAACACGCACCCGCGGGTCTCGGGGACCCCCAGGAAACGGGCGACCGTCCCCCGGGCGGCCTCATAGGCGGTGGTCGCTTCCTCGCTCAGCAGATGCACCCCGCGGTGGACGTTGGCGTTCTGCGCGGAATAATACCGCTCCAAGGCGCGGATCACGGCCGAGGGCTTCTGGGAGGTGGCCGCATTGTCGAGGTAGGCGAGCGGACGACCGCGCACGGAACGTCCCAGGATCGGGAAGTCATGGCGGAGGGCGGCGACGTCGAACACGGACATGGGCCGAACGTAGGAGGACCCGGGGCAGGCGCAACCGGGAAGCGAACTCAGGGCGACGGCGGCAGCCGGACCGCCTTGCGGATATAGGCCGGGACGTCGACGTCCTGTCCGTCGATGAAGGTCATGGGCGTGCCGCCGAAAAGACCGCGGCGCATCGACTCTTCCGTCGCGAACTCGAAGATCGGCTGCGCGGGATCGTCGAGCTTGCCGCCCTTCTTGGGCTTGGCGGGCGGCTTCGGAGCCGGGAGCGAGGCCCCGAGGACGGAGACCTCGATGCGGTCCCCCATCGAGGCGTCGGTCCGCGCGCAGAGGATGGTCGAGGTCTCCCCTCCGAAACGGGTGCGGACGGCCGCGACGGCTTCGAACGCCTCGACGGAGCTCATCGCCGGGCCGCCGGCGACGTGGACGAAGAGCGAGGCGACCTTGGCCACGGCCCCGGGCGCGTGCGTCAGCGGGCACTCGGCGGCCGCGCGCGCGGCCTTGAGGGCGGCGCCTTCGCCCGCCCCCGCGCCGAAGGCGAAGAGCGTCGGGGAACCGGGAGTCGCGAGGATCGAGCGCAAGGCGGAGGGGTCGACCGCGACGAGCGCGCCCGGCGCGAAGGCGCTGGCGAGCGCGCGCAAGGCGCCCCCGACCCAGTCGTCCGCGGCGGCGAAGGATTCGGAGAGCGGAGCGTCCGGCGCCACCTGCTGCAGGAGCAGGTCGTTATGGACCATCACGAGGCCGTGGCACTTCTGCCCGAGCTTGACGGCGGCGTCGTTGGCCTGGCGCATGCGGCGCTCGCCTTCGTGCGAGAAAGGCATGGTGGCGAAGGCCAGCACGGTGGCGCCGGCTTCGGCCGCGAGACCCGCGACCACCGCCGCCGCGCCGCTGCCCGTGCCGCCGCCGAGGCCGGTGACGAGCACCACCACCGGCACGCCCGTGAAGAGGCGGCGCAAGGCGGCCTCCTCGGCTTCCGCCGAAGCCACGCCCAAGGCGGCCTCGCCGCCCGTGCCCATGCCGCGCGTCTGCGCGCGGCCGAGCTGCAACGTCACCCCGGCGCCGCCGGCCGGAAGCGAACGGGCGTCGGTGTCGAGCAGCGCCACGGCGACCTCGGGCAAGGGCGCCGAGGCCAGGCGCGTCACCATGGCGCAGCCGGCGCCGCCGAGGCCGACCAGCAGGATGGAAGCGGGGGCGGCCATCTCAGAAGCGGAAAAGTTCCTTGAGCTGGCCCAGCAGGCCGCGGGGACGCCGCGTCGGCGGCGGGGCGTCCGCGATCGCGGCCGTCATCAGCCCGACGACCCCGGCGTACTCGGGCTTGCGCAGGGATTCGTTCTCGAAATTGGGCAGGCCCACGCGCGCCGACAGGCCCGTGACGAGCTGGACCGCTTCGACCGCGTCCGCGAGATTGGCCGAACCGCCGGTGAGGATGACGCCCGAGGGCACCATGTTCTGGTCCAGCCGCACGGCGTGGCCCGGGAAGATCTGCTCCAGCCGTCGCAGGACGTCCTTGCGCACGAAGTCGATGGTCTCCTGGTAGCGCAGCGAAAGCACCTGCGTGATGGTGCCGCGGTTGAACTGCTGGTCGCCCACGCCCTTGTCGCCGTCCTTCCAGATGGTCTGGTTGACGTCGGTTTCGCGGTGCATCGCCGAGCCGAAGCGCAGCTTGAGGTCCTCCGCGGTCTCCCGGCTGATGCGCAGCGCGACGCTGAGGTCGTTGGTGAGGTGCTCGCCGCCCACGGGGATCGAGCCCGCGCAGAGGATGTGCTCCTTGTAGTAGAGGATCCAATCGGTCGTGCCCGCGCCCATGTCGACGACCAGCACGCCGCCCTGCTTGTCCGCGTCGCTCGCCACCGCGCAGGCGGCCGCATGCGAAGCCAGGATGAAGTCGCGCACCCGGATGCTCAGGCCGTTCACCATGCCCACGCGCATGCGCATGTTGCCTTCCTCCATGGTGACGCGCCAGAAACTGACCTCGAGGCGCTTGCCCGCCATGCCCACCGGATTGGCGACCGGACGGCCGTCGAGCGTCGTCGGCTGACGCATGTACAGGATCGTGGTCCGCCCGGCCGGCGGTTCGAGCCGCTTGGCCGAGGAGACGGCGTCGGCGACGTCCTTGGTCGTGACCTTGCCGTCATGGGCGGGCACGGCGATGAGGCCCTTGACGCGCTCGCCTTCCGCGGCCGGCCCCGAAAGGGAAAGGTAGACCTGCTCGACGGCGCGGCCGGCGCCGCGTTCGATGTCGTTCACGACCTCATGGACGCACTGCGTCAGTTTCTCGAGGTCGGTGACGGTGCCTTTGACGACGCCTTCGGTGCGCCGCTCGCTGAAGCTGAGCATGCGCGCCTGGCCGTCGATGAGCTGGCCGAGCAGGCTCGCGGTCTTGTGGGTGCCGATGTCGATGACGGCGATCAGGGAAGGCAGGGGCTTGGGAGTCATCGGAGGGAGGCGGGGGCGGAGGCGGGGACGAGGCGGGGTTCGGGGACGGGGGCGGAAGCTTGGGTGCGGTTCTGGATCGACATCTTGAGGACGTAGGCCTGCGAGGTCGTGCCGGGCCGGCGGAGGAGTTCGTCGACGTTGATGCGCGAGAGCAGCGCGAGCTCGTTGCGCCAGTTGGCGGTGGAGAAGACGATCTCCACCAGGGACGGTCGGTCCAGCGGCTGGGTGCCGGGGCGCACGGTGACGCGGAGGTTCGAACCGGGGGAGTCCTCCTGCGCGCCGAAACAATCCCGCAGGGAGATCGCCGACCACTGCTTGTAGAGCTGCGGATACTGGGTGCGCACGAGGAGCAGGAACGGGGCCGCGATCTCCACGCCTTCGATGAGCATGTCGTCGCCCGTCCCCGTCGAACGGTAATCCTGGATCTCCGGCAGGTTGCGCACGGCCTGCTCGGGGTAACCGGTGCCGGCGAAGGTCCGGCCGTCCGAGGCCACGAGCCGCACCTGCATGGCGGCGCCCTTCGCGGCGGGCGTCACGATCTTCGCCACGGCGAGGCGTTCCCGCAGGGAGATCTCCAGCGAGCCGTCGCCGCGCCGGCGCACGTCGGCCGCGATCACCTGGTTGTCCGCCTCGAGGTCGGCCTTGATGGAGCGGACGTCCCGCGAGCCGTCGGCGCCGTCCGCGGTGATGCGGCGCACGAAGTCCGCCGAAAGGAAACCGTCGGTCTTGAAGCGGGGCGCCGGCACCGGCGCCTCGGCGCCCTCTTCGACCGCCCACCAGAGCACGCCGCACACGACGCAGAAGAAGACCGCGGCCAGGAACGAAGGCAGCCGCGAGCGCACGACGCGCTTGCGCCCGAGCTCGCCGCCGGGGACCCGCTGGACGTCCTGCGGCATGAGGCCGCGCCAGTCACGGTCGGCCTGGCCGCGGAAGGCATCCCGGCGTCGGCCGGAGAGAAAATCGAAGAGTCCCATGGTCAGCGGCGTTCCGGGCGGGCGGCGCGGGCGAGGGCCGGGGCGAGCATGCGCTGCGCCAAGGCGGGGAAGTCGAGGCCGACGCAGGAAGCGCTCTTGGGCATCAGGCTGGTTTCGGTCATGCCGGGCATCGTGTTGATCTCGAGGAAATAGAAGTCTCCGTCCGGCTCAAGGAAGACATCCGCGCGGGCGAAGTCCCGGCAGCCGCAGGCGGCGAACAACCGGGCGGCGGCGGTCCCGATGGCCGCGGTGGCGGCCGGGCCGATGGCCGCGGGGAAACGATATTCCGAGGCGCCCTTGGTATATTTGGTCCGGTAATCGTAGACACCGGTGAGGGCGACGATCTCGACCAGCCCCATGGGGGTCCCGTCCAGCAAGCCGATCGACATCTCCCGGCCCCGGAGGCGACGTTCGGCCATCCAGTTCCCCGCCGGAGGGATCTCGGCGAGGGCCCGGGCCACGTCGGCCGGACCTTCCAGGACGAAGAGACCGACGCTGCTGCCTTGGTCGGAGGGCTTGATGACGATGTCCGGGCCCAGCGCGGCCACGAGCTCCGCGGCCGTGGGCTTGGCCGAGCCGGAGAAAGCGACCTCCGGGATGGCGGGGACGCCGGCCCGGCGCATGGCCGCCTTGGTCGCGACCTTGTCCATGCAGAGCCGGTTGGCGGCGGCGTCGCATCCGGCGAAGGCGATGCCTCGGGCCGCGAGCTCCGCCTGCGCCCGGCCGTCCTCGCCCCAGCCGCCATGCAGGACGGGGAAGACGACATGGCGCGTCGCGTCCAGCCAATCCGGCAAGGCGTCCTCGGCGAGCTCGACCAGCCGGGCGCCGGTCAGGGCTCCGGCCACCGCGCGGCCGGAGCGCAAGGACACTTCGCGTTCCGAGGAACGGCCGCCGCAGAGGACGATGGTTTCGAAGGACGTGCTCATAGGAGTTCCTTCCAGTCGCGCCCCAGGGCGATGATCTCGGGCTGCAGCCGGACGCCTTGGCGGGCCTGGACCTCCGCCCTCACGAGGCGCATGAGGGCGAGGAAATCCGCCGCGGTGGCGTCGCCGGCGTTGACGAGGAAGTTGGCGTGGAGGGAAGAGACCGCGACGGCGCCGCAGGCCCTCCCCTTGAGGCCGCTGAGGTCGATGAGCCGGCCGGCCTTGTCGCCCTCGGGATTGCGGAAGACGCAGCCGGCGCTGGCTTCGCGCGGCTGGGCGGCCCGGCGGCGCGCGGCCAGGTCGTCCATCCGGGCGCGGATGGCGGACGGCTCGTCGCGGCCGGTCGCCCGCAGCACCGCGGACAGGACGACGGAGCCGTGCAGCTGCGGGCAGTCGCGGTACAAGGCGTCGAAGCCGTCCCGGCGCGCCGCGCGCACCTTGCCCTGCGGCGTGAGCCACTCGACGGATTCGACGAGGTCGAAGATCCAGCCGCCCATGGCGCCCGCGTTCATGCGCAGCGAGCCGCCGAGCGTCCCGGGGATGCCCTCCAGGAATTCGAAGCCTTGCCAGCCCGCGCGGGCGGTGGCGCCGCACAGCTCCTTGAGCCGGGCGCCGCCGCCGACGCGCCAACGTCCGTCGCCGAGGTCGGTGACGCCGCCCCAGCGGTCGGCGGCGAGATGCAGGACGAGGCCGTCGTAACCCTCGTCCGGCACGAGGAGGTTGGAGCCGCGGCCGATGACGAACCAGCGCAGGTCGAGCTCCGCCGCGGCGCGCAGCAGCGCGGCGAGGTCGTCGACGTCGCCCGGCTCGGCATACCAGCGGGCCGCGCCGCCCACGCCGAGCGTGGTGCGGCGCGCCAGCGGTTCGTTGGCGCGCAGGACGCAGGCGGACGAGAGCCGGCCGGCGACGAGGTCGGGCAGGTCGCGCGACGACGACCCTTCCCCGCGGCGACGCAGGATCTTCGCGTAGGCTTCGGCGTCGCGTTCGATGTCCCCCGCCCCGACGAACGCGACCACGGTGTCCGCGCCCGCCGCGAGCGCGTCGAGCAGGTCCGGCAACGCCCGGCGGTCCTCGACGAGCCGGTGCGCGGAACCGGCCACGATCGCCTCCGAGCCGCCGCCCTCGAGCGCGGCTTCGCCCGCGGCGTAGACGGGCAGGACCAACGCCTGGTCGGCCACCGCCAAGGCGTCGCGGAACTCCCGGGAATACTGGCGGGTGCGCGTGTGGCGGTGCGGCTGGAAGACGACGACCAGCCGGCCGACGTGCGTCTCACGCACCCACTTGAGCAGAGCGGCGATCTCGGTCGGATGATGCGCGTAGTCGGCGAGCACGCGGAGCCCCGCGCGTTCGAAGAGGACGTCCTGGCGGCGACGGATGCCGCGCCAGCGGGCGAGCGGCTCGGCGGCCAGCCCTCCGGTGATGAAATGGGTGACGGCGAGGGCCAACGCGGCGTTGGCGCGGTTGAAGCTGCCCGCGACGGGCAGATGATGCTGCGCCTCGGGGAAACGCCCGGCCAGGGAGACGACCGACCCGGCATGCCCGCCTTGGACCAGCCGGCTGACGTAATCGCAGCCGGCGTCCTCGCCCACCCGGAGGACGGGGACGCGCAGGCCCGCGGTCAGGCGTTCCAGCCGGGCGTTGCCGGCCGGGATCACGACCGCGGTCCGCGTGCGTTCGAACAGCGCGCGGAAGACGCCTTCGAGGGCGGCCTCGTCGCGATAATAATCCGGATGATCCCAGTCGAGGTTCACCGCGACGGTGATGTCCGGCGAGAAGGCAGCGATGGTCCCGTCGCTCTCATCCACCTCGGCCACGACCCAGGGCGAAGTCGCCGACGCGCGCGCCGGCGGGAAGGACGGATCGCGGAACAGTCCGCCGAGGACATAACCGAAATCGGCCTCCGCCGCCGTCAGCGCGGCGACCAGCAGGCCGCAGGTGGTCGTCTTGCCATGGCTGCCGCAGACCGCCACGAAGCGCCGGTCGGCGACCGCTTCCGCGAGCAGTTCGCCGCGTCGCAGGACCCGCGCCCCGTGCGCCTCCGCCAGCGCCAACGCGGGATGGCCCGGCTTCACCGCGCTGGAACGGCCGACCAACGCGGGCCGGCGGCCGGCGGCCCAAGGGTCGCGCAGGAGCGGGATCTCCGCGTTGGCGAGGTGGAGCTCCATCGGGCTGCCCGCGCCGTCATCCCAGCCCGAGACGTCCCAGCCCGCGCCCTTCAGGTAGATGGCGAGAGGCCCCACGCCCATCCCGCTCGCGCCGAGCATCCAGGCGGAACGGTTCATGCGGCGGCGCCGCGGCGCTCCGCGAGGACGAGGGTTTCGGCGGCGAGGTCCTCCCACCGGTTGGCCGCGTCGAGGACGGCCAGGGCGTCGCGCATGGCCGCCAGCGCGGCGTTGTCCGCCAAGGCGGCGCAGACGCGGTCGGCCAGGCGCGGCAGTTCCGCCTCCGGCGAGAACCAGGCGCCGCCGGCCTCGGCGAAGCAGCGGGCGTTGGCCGTCTGGTGATCGTCGGCGGCGTGCGGAAGCGGGATGAGGATGGACGGCGTCCGGCACGTCGCCAGCTCGGCGAGGGTGCCGGCTCCGGCGCGGGCGATGGCGAGATCCGCCACGGAATAGGCGGCCGCCATCTGGTGGCAGAATGGCAGGAACTTCACGACGGCCTGGCCGGCGCGCACCTCTTCGTCCCGCCCGCCGGGACCGGTCAGGCAAAGGACATGGATGCCACGTTCGGCGAACAACGGCAGGTGCGCTTCGACCCACCGGTTCAACGGAGCGGCCCCTTGGCTGCCGCCGATGACGACCACCAGCCGGCCCGTCAGCGGCAGGCCGAGCGCGCGCCGCGCGGCCTCGCGGGCCTGCGGCCGGATCTCCGCGCGCACGGGATAACCCGAATCGTGCTGCCGGCCGGGCGGCACGCCCGGGAGGCGGACGCCGGCCGGAAGATGGACGGAGGAGGCGAAGCGGGCGATCAGCCGCACGGCCTTGCCGGGCCGCCGGTTCGCCTCATGCACGAGCACGGGCACGCCCGCGAGCCGGCAGGCGATGGCCGGACCGAGGCTCATGAAGCCGCCGAAGCACACCAGGACGTCCGGCCGGAACCGGCGGACGAGGCGCCAGGACGACCAGACCGCACCGAGGAGCGAAGGAAAGAACCGCAGCCGGCCCAGCAGGCCCGGCCCGAACCCGCGGCCGCGACCGGCCACGAACTCCAGCCGCGGATAATGCGAGGTCATGCGGGCGTCGACCGCCTTGCTGCTCACGACGAGAAGGCAGGCGTGGCCGGCCTCGGTCAGGTGCTGCGCCAGGGCGATGCCCGGCGCGAGATGGCCGCCCGTGCCTCCGCAGGCGAGCAGGACCCGGCTCATGCGCGCGCCTCCTTGGCGGTGAAGGCCGGCTGCTTCGAGGCGCTGACGCAATTCAGGATGAGCCCGACCATGCAGGCCATGATCACGAGGTTCGTGCCCCCGTAGCTGATGAAAGGAAGCGAGATCCCCTTGGTGGGAAGCAGTCCGGTGACGACGCCCATGTTGATGAGCGCCTGGAAGACGAGGAAGAGCGTGGCGCCCAGGCAGACGTTGAACCGGTAGAGGTCCGCGGTGTGGCGCATGGCGCGGTAGGCGCACCAGAAGATCCCGAGGTAGGCCAGCGCGACGATGGTCGTGGCGACCAGTCCGTATTCCTCGCCGATGACCGAGAACACGAAGTCGGTGTGGGCCTCGGGCAGATAGGCGCGTCCCTGGAGGCCGTTCGCGGCGCCCTTGCCCGTCAGGCCGCCGACGCCGAAGGCGACCATGCCTTCGAAAAGCTGGTAGGCCTCGTCGCCGCGCTTCTCCCAGGGTTCCAGGAAGGAAGTGAACCGGCGCATCCGGTTCGGCCAGTTCAGGATCAGGACCGTGAAACCGGAAAGGCCGAGGAGGACGGTCGGGACGACGTAGGCCCAGCGGACGCCGGAGACGAGCATCATGGTCCCGCCCACGGCGCAGCAGAGCAGGATGGTCCCGAGATCGGGGCCCGCCGCGATCAGCAGAGCGATGAGGAGCAGGACACCCAGCGGACGCATGAACCCTTCCCGGCAGTCGATCCAGCCGCGGTCGGTGAAGATGTAGGGCGCGCGGTTGCGGAACTGGTAGATCCGGAAGGTGCGCGCCAAGGTATGCCGTTGCATCACGGCCAGGAAGTGCGCCATGACGATCACGAGCGCGAGCTTGCCCAGGTCCGAAGCCTGCAGGCGGAAGAAACCGAAGTCGATCCAACGCCAGGAGCCGTTGACCGAGACGCCGATCCCGGGCACGCGGGCGAGGGCCATCATGAAGACGGCGCCCCCGAGGATGTACATCCGCCATTCGCGCGCCTTGTCGAGATTGAGCCGGTATAGCGCGAAGCCGGCCGCGAGCGCGACGGGCACGTAGACGAGCTGACGGTAGAACGCGGCCGTGCGGTTGCTCGCCGAGAGCGAGATGCCGGCGCTATACTGCACCATCAGGCCGAAGCCCGCCAAGGCCATGGCAAGCAGCAGGATGCCCAAGGCGTACCCGCCGAGGGCGCCGGGACTTTCCTGCTTCTGCTTGATGACCATGACGGGACTTGGCGCGAACGCTTACTTCTTGGCCGGAGCGGCCGGAGCAGCGGCGGGCGACGGGGCGGCGGCCGGGGCCGGCTTGCCGCCGGTGAGGGGCACGAGGTTCAGCGGGGCGAAGGTCGGCGCCGGAGCGGCCGGAGCGGCGGCCTTCGGAGCGGACTTCACGGCGGGCTTAGGGGCGGACTTCACGGCGGGCTTGGAAGCAGCCGAAGGAATCGTCAGGACCTGGCCGGGCTTGAGGTCGGCGTTGAGGCCGAGGCCGTTGGCCTTGGCGAGGTCGGCGCGGGAGACCTTCTCCTGGAGCGAGACCGAAGTGAGGGTCTCGCCCTGGACGACCGTGCGCTTGCCGCCGGGGCCGACGACGCGGCTGACCGCCGCCGGCACGGGGGCAGGAGTGGGGACGACGCCGCCGGCCGTGACCGGCGGGACGACGGCCGGGGCCGTGGCGCCGCCGACGGGACGCGCGCCGGCGGAGAACGCGGCGGGGTCGCCGGGCTTTTCGAAGCCGCTGGTGCTGCGGCAGCCGTTGACGCCGACGAGGACGGCGATGCCGCAGAGGTGCAGGAGCACGACGGCGGTGACGGTGATGATGGGACGCATGGTGGGTATCTGGGTCTGGTGGTGGGTTGGTGGAAAGATCAGCCGCGGCCGGCCAGGGCCAGGGCGGCGCGTTCGAAGACGAGACCGCGTTCGGCGTAACCGCGGAACTGGTCGAAGCTGGAGAAACCGGGGCTGAGGAGGACGACCGACGGCGCCGGCGCGGCCTTGGCCGCGGCGACGACGGCGTCCTGCAGCGAAGGGTGCACGACGGCCGGCTTGCCGAGCGCCTCGAAGTGACGGAGAAGTTCCGGACCGGTCTCGCCGATCAGATGGGCCGACTCGATCAGGGGGGCGATGTCCCGGGCGAACCGCGCGAGGTCCCCGCCCTTCCATTTGCCGCCGCCGATCCAGCGGACCGGCACGCTGAACTGCGCGAGGGCCGCCTTGACCGCATGGAAGTTGGTGCCCTTGGAGTCGTTCCAGAATTCGACGCCCTTGTTCTCCGCCACGCGGCGCAGGCGATGGGCGGGGATGCGGAAGAGCCGCGCGGCTTCTTCGAGGTGGCGGAACGGCAGTCCGCGGGCCGCCCAATACTTGACGAGCAGGGCCCAGTTCTCGCGCTGCGGCCAGGAATCGAAAACGGAGCCCGCCGGGACGGTGTCCGCGACGTCGGTCCGCGCGGCGACGACGGCGTGGTCGGGCAAAGTGATGCCGAAGGCGCGGGCGGCCGCGACCACCGACTCGCCGACGACGAGGATGCCCCCGGGCATCATCCGCTCGACGAGCTTGTGCTTGGCCCGGAAATAACTCTCGAGGTCGCCGTGGCGGTCGAGATGGTCTTCGTCGAAGTTGGACCAGAGCACGGCCTCCGGCGTGAAGTGGCGGAGATCTTCGGCCTGGAAGGAACTGACTTCGACGACCGCGAGGAACGAGCCGGTGGACACGGTGCGGTGCAAGGACGTGAGCGGCAGGCCCACGTTGCCGCAGGCGATGGCGTCGAGTCCCGCCCGCTTGAAGGCGAACGACAGGAATTCCGTGAGCGTCGTCTTGCCGTTGGTGCCCGTGATGGCGACCGCGGGCCCCGTCCAGAGCAACGCGCCGAAGTCGAGCTCCGCGAGGCAATGCAGGCCGGCCCGGCGCGCGGCCAGCAGCCAAGGATGCGACTGGGCGAAGCCCGGGCTGTACACCAGCAGGTCGTGGCGCGCGGCCTCGGCGGGGCCGAAGACCCGGTTCTCGCCGCGTTCGTCGTAGATGACCGAAGCGAAACCGGCCGAGGCCAGGGACTCGGCCACCGAGCGGCCGCTGACGCCCTCGCCGAAGATGGCGGCGGGACGGGTCAGCCGTCGGCGCAGGGCTTCGGGGAATTCGCTCATCGGAGCTTGAGGGAAAGGAGGCCCAGGAGGCCGCACAGGAGGGAGAGGATCCAGAAACGGGCCACGACCTTCGTCGCGGGCCAGCCCTTCTTCTGGAAGTGGTGATGGATGGGCGTCATCAGGAACAGGCGCTTGCCGCCGGTCCGCTTGAAATAGGCGACCTGCAGCATCACCGAGACCGCTTCGACGACGAACACGCCGCCGACGATCGCGAGCAGGAAGGGCTGGTGCATGAGGCACGCGACCGCGCCCAGCGCGCCGCCGAGCCCGAGCGCGCCGACGTCGCCCATGTAGATCTCGGCCGGCGCCGCGTTATGCCAGAGGAATACGAGGCTGCCGCCCGCGAGCGCCGCGCAGAAGACGGCGAGCTCGCCGGCGCCCGAGACGTGGCTGATGCGGAGATAGGTCGCGAACTCGAGGTGACCCGCGAGGTAGGCCACGACGCCGAGCACGGCCGTGGTGATCAGCACGCAGCCGATGGCCAGGCCGTCGAGGCCGTCGGTGAGGTTGACGGCGTTGGAACAGCCGACGCCCACGAGCACGAAGAAGACTCCGGCCACCGCGAGGCAGGCGAGGAACGGCCAGCCCCAGCTGCCGGCCGACCAGACCGGCCCGTTCAGCACGGGCAGCCAGATCTCGCACAGGCTCTCGCGGTAGGCGGGGTCGAGCAGGACGATGCCGAAAGCGGAGGCCGCGACGACGGCCTGACCCGCTAGCTTCATCCGGGCGGAGATGCCGTCGGCGTTGCCATGGCGGACCTTGAGCCAGTCGTCGTAGAGGCCGACGAGGCCCATGCCGACGAGGCACCAGAGCGAAGCGAGGACGAGCACGTTGGGCCGGGCCCAGAGCAGGACCGAGGGGATCATGGCCGCGGCGATGATGAGCCCGCCCATCGTCGGGACCTTGCCGCCCTCTTTGGCGAGCTCGCCCATCAGCTTGGCCGAACGCTCCGGCTGACGCAGGCGGCCGAGCAGGGCGATCAGGCGGCCGGAGAAAAGCATGCCCAGCAGCAGAGCCGTGACGCCCGCGAGGATCGCGCGCACGGAAAGATATTCGAAGAGCCGGAAAGGCCCCCAGAGGTCGACGAATTCGCTGAGACGGTAAAGCATGTCAGTGGAAGGAGAGCGCGGCGCGCACGGCGGGAGGCAGGACCCGCTCCAAGGCGAAGGCCCGGCTGCCCTTGAGGAAGACCGCGCCCTGATGGGCCGTCACGAGCGACGTCACCGCCTCGATGCCGTCGGCCGTGGTGGCGCGGACGCCCGCCGTCGTGATGCCGGCGAGGTAAGCCGGGGCGTCGCCGCCGAAGACGACCACGTGGTCGCCCGCGCGGAGCGGGAGGCGCGCGGCGCACTCCCGGTGGAGGCGCGCGGAATCAGGACCCAGCTCGGCCATCCCGCCGAGGACGAAGAGGCGCGGGCCCGCGGGGGCGAGCCGGTCGAAGGCGGCCGCCGCGTCGAGCAGCGAGGCCGGGCTGGCGTTGTAGCAGTCGACGTAGAAGGTCCGGGCGCCGTCGGCGTGGACGCTGCCGCGTCCGGCCGGCGCCGACCATCCCGCCGAGACGGCGGCGAGGGCCGCGGCGGGGACGCCGAGGAGCCGGGCGGCGACCAACGCGAGCGCGGCGTTGCGGGCGAGCCCCTCCGAAAGCGGGCCGAGCGGGAAGACTTCGCCGTCGAGCGAGACCGCCCGGCCGCCCTTGCCGTCGTCGAGGAACGCGGCGCGCACGAGCCGGGCGGGGGCGACGGCCGGCGCGGCTTCGCCGGCGAACGCGACCGCGACGGTCCGCGGCGCGTGCGCCGCGAAATCAGGCCAGGCCAGCAAGGCCGCCGGCACGACCGCGCGCCCCTGCGGCGCGAGGGCCGCGACGAGCGAGGCTTTCTCCCGGGCCACGCCCGCGAGCGAACCGACGCCCTCGAGATGCACCGCGGCGACCGCGGTGACGATGGCGATGTCCGGGGCGATCGCCCGGGCCGAGAGGCCGAGCTCGCCCGGGACGCTCATGCCCGCTTCGATGACGGCGAAGCGATGACGCTCCGGGTCGGTCCGGAGGAGCATCAGCGGGACACCGAGCAGGTTGTTGAGGTTCGCCTCGGTGACGAAGGCCGCCGCGCCGAGGACATGGGCGAGGAATTCCTTGGTCGAGGTCTTGCCCACGCTGCCCGTGACGCCGACGACGCGGCCGGGGAAACGCGCCCGCCACGCGGCGGCCGCGGCCCGCAGGGCGACCAGCGGCTCGGCGACGACCAGCTGCGGCAGCGGGTCGTCGACGGGGCGGGCCACGATGGCGGCCGCGGCGCCGCGGGCGCGCGCGTCGGCGAGGAAATCATGCCCGTCGCGCCGCTCGGTGCGCAGGGCGACGAAGACCTCGCCGGGACGGAGGACGCGGGTGTCGGCGCCGAAGCCCGTGATCGGCGCGGACGGCAGGACGGTCCAACGGCCTCCGGTCGAGGCGGCGAGTTCGGCGGGCGCGAAGACGAGGCTCATGCGCGGGAAGCCCTCCGGAGCTCGAGGATCTCGCGCACGACCTGGCGGTCGTCGAACGGGACCACGGTGTCGGCGAATTCCTGGGTCGTCTCATGCCCCTTGCCGGCGATGACCACGCAGTCGCCCGCCTTGGCGGCCGCGAGGGCCTGGCCGATGGCCTCCCGTCGGTCGGCCACGAATTCGATGTTGGGCAGCGCCGACAGGCCCGCGCGCATGTCGGCGAAGATCTGGCCGAGGCTCTCCTTGCGCGGATTGTCGGCCGTCGCCCAGGCGAAGTCGGCGCCTTCGGCCACGGCCCGGGTCATCGCCGGACGCTTGCCGCGGTCGCGGTCGCCGCCGCAGCCGAAGACGCAGAGCAGCCGGCCCGGGGTGATGCCGCGCAGCATCCGGAGCGCGTTCCGCAAGGCGTCGTCGGTGTGGGCGTAGTCGACGAAGACCGGATAAGGCTGGCCGGCTTCGACCCGTTCCATGCGGCCGGCGACGCCCGGGAACGCCGCGACGGCGGCGACGAGGGCGAAAGGATCGCGGCCCAGGGCGGCGACCATCGCCAGCGCGCACAGGACGTTCGCGACGTTGTAGTCGCCGGGCAGGGCCGACTTGAAGACGACCGCGCGCCCGGCGTGGCGCACGGTGAAGACCGCCCCGCCGGCGTCGAGGGCGACGTCGGTCGCGCGCAGGTCGGCGTCGGGCGACAGGCCGAACGTGAGCACGGTCCCGCGCGGGCGGCACGCCGCGGCGAGCGCGCGGCCGTGCGGGTCGTCGATGTTGATGACGCTGACGTCGGGGATCGGGCCGTTGCGGCCGTCGAAGAGGGCCGTCTTGGCGGCGAAGTAGGCCTCGAGGTCGCCGTGGTAGTCGATGTGGTCGCGCGTGAGGTTGGTGAACGCGGCGACGTGGAAACGCAGGCCGTGCACGCGGTCCTGATGCAGGGCGTGGGAACTGACCTCGAGGCAGGCGCCCTCGCACCCGGCATCGACCATCTGGCGGAAGAAGGCGGTGAGGTCCGCCGACTCCGGCGTCGTCTTGTAAGAAGGGATCGAACGGCGGCCGAGATGGTAACGGACGGTGCCGATGAGACCCCATTGCGCGCCGCCGTCCTGCAGGAGATGGCGCAGGAGGGTCGTGACGGTCGTCTTGCCGTTGGTCCCCGTCACGCCGGCGAGCCGGAGCGCCGCCTCCGGATGGCCGTAGAACCGCCGGGCGACTTCGGCGAGCACGCGGCGCGGCGCCTCGACCTGGGCCGCCGCGACCGCGGGCAGGCCGGCGACCGGTTCGCCCGAGATGATGGCCGCCGCGCCGCGGGCGATGGCGTCGTCGAGGAAAGCATGGCCCGCGACGCGGAGGCCCGGCAGGGCGAAGAACAAGGAACCCGGCAGGATGCGCCGGCTGTCCGTGACGAGGGAACCGATGCGCACGGAACCGTCGCCCGTGCGGCCGAGCACCGGCAGGCCCTGCAGCAGGGCGTTGAACGTCGGCCGCTCGGGGGAGTGGGGCGTCATCGGCCGAGGTCGGCCACGGGGCCGCGCGGAAGGGTGGAGACGGGCGGAAGGTCGAGCCAGCGGATGCACTTCTCCGCGACCTCGCGGAAGACGGGGGCGGAGACCTTGCCGCCGTAGCCGACTCCTTCGCCCTGAGGTTCGTCGATGATGACGGTGATGGCCAGACGGGGATCGCCCACGGGGAAGAAGCCGGCGAAGGAGGCCACGTGGTGGGAGGTGGAATAACGTCCGTTCACGATCTTCTGGGTCGTGCCCGTCTTGCCGGCGACCTCGTAACCCGGGATGTCGGCGATGGGCGCCGTGCCGCCCTTCCCGCAGACGCCCCGCAGGAGCGCCCCCATCTGCGCGGCGGTCGCCGCGGTGACCGCCCGGCCGCGGGAACGCGGCACGTAGTCCAGGATGGTCGCCTTCGTCTTCGGATCCTCGACGCGGAGCACCAGCTGGGGCTGCATGAGGAGTCCTTCGGCGGCGATGACCGACATCGCGAGATGCATCTGCATCGCCGTGACGCTGACGGAGTGGCCCATCGGCACGCGCGAGATGGTGAGCCCGTCCCAGCGTTTCGGCGGGATCAGCAGGCCGGGGACTTCGGCGCCGGTGATCACGCCCGTGGGCGCGCCGAAGCCGAAGGCCTTGATGAGGGCGAAGAAACGGTCCTCCCCGAAGCGTTCGGCGTATTGCATGCCGACCTGCACCGTGCCGCGGTTGGAGGATTCGCGCACGATCTGCCGGATGTCCGCGGAGCCGATGGGGTGCGAATCGGCCGGCAGGGAGACCATGCGGCCGCGGTAAGGCACCGTCGTCGCCCCGCAGTCGAAGACGGAATTAGGCGTGATGAGCCGCTCCTCGAGCGCGCCGGCGACCGAGACGATCTTGAAGACCGAACCCGGCTCGTAGACGTCGGACACGGCCCGGTTGCGCTGGCTGTCCATCGGCGCCGCCTGAGGGTCGAAGAAACGGTTGAGGTCGTAGGTGGGCCAGTTCGCGAGCGCCAGGATGCGGCCCGTGCGCGGTTCGCTGACGATGATGACGCCGCCCTTGGGCCGGTAGCGTTCCGCGGCCGCGGCCAGGGCGTCTTCGCAGCTTTTCTGGATGAGGCTGTTGATCGTCAGCACGACCGTGCTGCCGTCGACCGGGGCGACCTCGCGCAGGCGGATGCTGGCGAGCTCGCGGTGACGCCCGTCACGCTCGGACTCGATCCAGCCTTTCTGCCCGAGGAGCAGCGGGTTCATCACGCTCTCGATGCCGGCCGCGGGCACGCCTTCCTTGTTGACGTAGCCGATGACGTGCGCCGCCAGCTGGCCCTTGGGGTAGCTGCGCCGGTATTTGAGTTCGGCGCGGAGCGCCTTGATGCCGAGCGCCTTCGTCCGCTTCACGACGTCCTCGCCGGCCTCGCGCGCGAGGATCGCCCAGCGGATGACGTGGTCGTCGCCGGCCGAATCGACGCGGACGGTGGTCTCGAAAGCCGCGCGGACCTTGGCGGGCGGGAGGCCGAGGACGGCGGCGACCTCCGCGTAACGTCCGCGGTCGGCGGGGGCCAGGGCCTCCGGGTCCACCCCGATGTCCCACACGTCCTCGGACACCGCCAGCAGGTTGTCCTGCGCGTCGCGGATGTCGCCGCGGCGGCACGGCTTCTCCTGCAGCACGCGCCGGGCCTGGAGGGCTTCCGCGCGGAGACGAGGGGCGTCGACCCAATGCAACCAGACCAGCCGCGTGACGACGGCCAGGAAGCAGCAGGAGACGACCCAGGCCAGCAAACGGTAGCGCGTTCGCCTGGCTTGGGGGAGGCTCATCGAGCGGCGGGTCCTCCCTGCCCTCCTGCGCCGAGGAAAGCGATTTCGCGGGCCGTCATCCGGGGGCTGGCGGAAAAGAGGGGGGCCGTGGACGCGGCCGAAGGCAGGTAACGGACCCAGACGACCTGTTCGGGCACCGGCGGCTTGAGGGCGTCGCCGATGCGCTGCTGGAGCTGCAACGTGTCGATGGCCTGGTCGCGCTGGCGCCGGACGGTCTCCAGCTCCTTCTTGGAAAGGGCGATGTCGCGCTCGATGCGCTGGATGCGGCTGCCGATCGTATCGGCCTCGACGCGCAGGCGCATGATGTTGATGTTGCCGACCGCGAAGGTCGCCACGGCGCCGACCACGCAGACCGAGGTGAGGAAACGCGGGCTCATGCGGGAAGACGGCGCACGGCGCGGAGGCGCGCCGAACGGCTGCGGGGGTTGCGGGCCTGTTCTTCCGCGGAAGGCTGGACGGCCTTGCGGGTCAGGAGATCGGCCCGTTTGATCCGGTCGTCCTGGTTGCGGGCGTCGTCGCGGTCGACCGGACGGCCGGAGACTTCGTTCATGTAGCGTTTCACCAGACGGTCCTCGAGGGAGTGGAAGGAGATGACGGCGAGCACGCCGCCTTCGGTCAGCTTGGCGAAGGCCAGCGGGAGGGCCTCGGCCAGGGCGCCGAGCGCGTCGTTGACCGCGATGCGGACGCCCTGGAAGGTCCGCGTGGCGGGATGCGGGCCGCGGGGGCCCGGGGCGGGCGGAGCGGCTTCGGCGACCAGTTCGGCGAAACTCGCGGTCCGGGCCAGCCGGCCCGTGCCGCGGGCGGCGAGGATGGCGTTGACGACGCGGAACCAACGCGGCTCCTCGCCGTAATCGCGGACGGCGCGCTCGATCTCGGAGCGCTCGGCCCGTTCGAGGAAATCGGCCGCCGGGCGGCCCGCGCGGGTGTCCATCCGCATGTCGTTCGGCGCGTCGTACCGGAAGGAGAACCCGCGCTCCGGCGCGTCGAGCTGGAAAGAAGACACCCCGACGTCCATGAGCACGCCGTCGAAGCGCCCCGGCACGCGGTCAAGGTGCCGGAAATTCTCGGCGTGGAAACGCAGGCGGCCGGCATGCGCGGCGAGCAGCGGCGCGGAACGTTCCGCCGCGGCGGGGTCGCGGTCCATCGCGTCGACCGTGCAGCCCGGCGCCCGCGCGAGGATCGCCGCGGAGTGGCCGCCGCCGCCGAAGGTGCAGTCCAGGTAGGCGCGCCCGTCCTGCGGGGCGAGGAGCGTCAGGCACTCCTCGAGCAGGACTGGGACGTGGCTGGTCATGCGGCGGTCTGTGAATAACGTGTGAGCAGTGTAAGTAACTTATGGATACGCATCACAGGCCGAGCTCGCGGAGGGCCCGCAGGATGGCGACGGCCGCGGGCGATTCACGGTCCGCCGGGGGCGGCGTCGGCGACGCCATGTGGAACGTGGTGAAGCCGCCGCGGAAGAGCACGGCGTGCTCGAGGCGGGCTTCCTTGACGATGTGCTCGTTGAGCGTGATGCGGCCGGCCTTGTCGCACGTCACCTGGATGCTGTTCGCGCCGAGCAGCGAGAGCGCCTCCATCTTCACCGGATCGCTCACGGTGACCTGCAGGGCGGCGTCGTGGATGCGCTGGGCCATCGACGGCGGGAAGACGACGATCGCGCCGAGGGCCGGGTGGAACATCGCGAGGAAAGTCGCCTCCGCGTCGAAACGCCAGGCCGCCGGGATCGTGACACGGTTCTTCTCGTCCAGCTTTCCTTGATGGAGGCCGGTGAAGAGACCGATGTTTGAACCAATGGACATAGCGTTTGGGGAATTGCCCCCAGATGACCCACTTTTCCCCACATCCATCCACTGGTCAAGAATTTAGCCCCCCGATCGCCCTTTTTCTTGTTCACAGGCCGCGCCAGGCCATTATACGACTGATAACAGTCATTATATTACGTAAGTGTCTGTTTTTTAGTGTTTTGCGAATATTTCACATCCTTGGCGACCTCGCCGGCCTTCCGCGACGTTCATCCGGCGCGAGGGATCGGCGGCGACGGGGCCGTTGATTGTAATTGAAGTTTACATACAAATGGCCGGCGCCGACGCCCTGCCCCGACGGGCGAAACTGTTTGCCAAGGCCTGCCCGCTGTGTTTCTTCTGACCCACTGACTCTCGACATGAAAACCGCCCTCGCCCTCCTCGCCACCCTCGCCCTCGCCGGCTGCGCCACCCAGATCGGCGTGGACAACTCCCAGAACCGCGAAGCGTCCTTCTCGAACGTGACGGGGGTCCTGACCACCCGCTACACCTCGGAACCCGAGGCGGTCTTCAACGCCGTCAAGCGCACCATCGACGCGATGCCCGGCACCCTGCGCACCGGCGAGACCGACGTCCGCGGCGCCAACAAGGAGCTGAACAGCGTGATCGTCTTCGCCCGCACCATCGGCGACCTCGAGATCAAGATCACCATCGAGAAGGCCGAAGACGAGCAGACCAAGGCCGCCTACACCAAGGTGAGCATCAAGTACGGCCTCTTCGGCAACCTGCCGGAAAGCCAGCAGCTCGTCTCCAAGATCACTTCGAACCTGCGCTGAACGCCAGGGCGCACCGCCGAACGGACGCCGCCCGGCCGCACGGCTCGGCGGCGTTCTTTTTTTTTCCACACCTCCTCTCATGGGCAACATCCACGGACATAGTTTCCGCATCACCACCTTCGGCGAAAGCCACGGGCCGGCCCTCGGCGTCATCATCGACGGCTGTCCGCCCCGCGTCCCCTTCGACGCGGAGTTCCTGCGCGCCGAGCTCGACCGCCGCCGCCCCGGCCAGAGCGCCCTGACGACCCAGCGCAAGGAGGCCGACGCCCCCGAGGTGCTGTCCGGCGTCTCCGCCGACGGCCTGACCCTCGGCTCGCCCATCGCCATCGTCATCCGCAACGGCGACCAGCGGCCCCAGGCCTACGCCGAGATGAAGGCCGCGTACCGGCCCTCCCACGCCGATTTCACGTATGATTCCAAGTACGGCATCCGGGCCGTCGAAGGCGGCGGCCGTTCCTCCGCCCGCGAGACCGCGGCGCGCGTCGCCGCCGGCGCCGTCGCCAAGACGGTCCTGAAGCACGCCTGCGGCGCGCGCATCATCGCCTGGGTCGAGAGCGTGGGCGACGTGCGCATGCCCGCCGCGGCCAAGGCCCCGACGCTGAAGCAGGTCGAAGCCACGCCCACGCGCTGCCCCCACCCCGCCACCGCGGCGAAGATCGACGCGCTGATCCGGGAAGCGCGCGCCGACGGCGACTCCGTCGGAGGGGTGATCTGCTGCGTCATCGAGAACCTGCCGGCGGGCCTCGGCTCGCCGGTGTTCGACCGCTTCGAAGCCGACCTCGCCAAGGCGATGCTCTCCCTGCCGGCCACGAAGGGCTTCGAAATCGGCAGCGGCTTCGCCGGGACCGTCCTGCGCGGCAGCGCCCACAACGATGAGTTCGTCCGCAAAGGCGGCCGCATCCGCACCGCGACCAACCGCTCGGGCGGCACGCAGGGCGGCATCACGAACGGCGAAGACGTCGTGTTCCGCATCGCGTTCAAGCCCACGGCCACCGTGCTCAAGCCGCAGAAGACGGTGCGCCCCGACGGCCGGGCGACCGAGCTCAGCGCCAAGGGACGGCATGATCCGTGCGTGCTTCCGCGCGCGGTGCCCATCGTCGAAGCGATGGCCGCGCTGGTCGCCGTCGACCACTGGATCCGCGACCGCGGACAGAACGCCCCCTTCGGCCGCTGCGGACGCAAGGCATGACGCCGCTCGTCATCATCCTCGGACCGACGGGCGCGGGCCGCGCCGACCTGGTCCGCGAACTCGCCGCCCACGCCTGGCCCGAAGGCCGCAGGATCCGCGTGCTCCGGGAAGCCCGCGAAGGCGGCGAACCGGCCGACCAGTGGCGCTTCGAAGCCGGCCAGGCCATCCTCCCCGCGCCGGGCGACGAAGACGCGGCCATCCTCGTGACCCACGGCGCGCTCCATGTGATCGACCAGATGGAGGCGCTCCACCGCGCCATCCGGCCGACGATGCCCGACGCGGTCTGGCAGGTCGCGCGCATCCTGACCGTCGTCGACTGCCCGCTCGCGGCCAAGTATCCCGCGGTCGAGGAGTGGTACCGCCCCTGCGTGCACTTCTCCGACGCGGTCGTCATCAACCGCCGCTGGGAAGTCCCCGGCCAGTGGGTGAGCAAGTTCCTCGAGCCTTACGAGAAGGAGTTCTACCCCTGCCTGTTCGTGAACCTGACGAAGGTCGGGGCGCTCGCCAACCCGGCCGCCGTCATCGACGGCGAACCGCTCCGGCTGACGCACATCTTCGACGACATCGATGCGGTCGACGAGATGGAGTTCGACGAGGACAACCTGCCCGACGAGCCGTTCGATCTCGTCCGCCAGGTCGACAAGTATTTCGAGCGCGACGAACTCGGCCGCCGCCGCGTGCTCGCCCCGGAGATCGCCGACATCCTGCGCCAGGAAGGCCGCGCCTGAGCGGGCCTCCGGCCGCGCTCAGCGGCCCGCCGGAGCCGGTTCTTCTTCCGCGGGCTTACGACGCTTGCCCTGGCCTTCCTTGGCTTCGCCGGGCTTGCCGCGCTCCTTGGCGAGCTCCTCGGCGTAGCGTTCCGTCAGTTCGCGGATGAACTCCTGACGCTGTTCCGGCGTGAGGCCGTGGATACGCGCGCGCTCCGCCTTGACGGCGGCGGGATCCAGGCTCTTGAAATGCAGTTCGAGGACGCGGGGCGCGCCGAAACCGCCGCGGTCGCGCATCTCCTTCATCAGCTGCCGGCGCTCCTCAGGGGAGGCGGATTCGAACCGGGCGAGGTTGCCGGCGAACAATCGCCGGGATTCGGGCGACATCCGCTCGATCTTCTCGATCGCGGAACGGACGCGGGCGAGCCGCTCCGGCGGAAGCTCGAGGATCTTACGGATCGTCTGGATTTCTTCGACGGTGGGCACGGACTCCGGCGGACGGGCTGACCCGGGCTCGGCGCGGAGCAAGCCGGCCGAAAGCGCGAGGAGCAAAGAAAGGCAAAGGCGCATGGGATCAGGAGCCCGCCGGGGCGAGGACGTCGACGAAGCCAGGCTGTTCGACGACGGGGGCGAGCAAGCGGAGGTCGTCGGCCGCGCCCAGGAGATCGGCGAGCTGGGCGGACTCGTCCGAAGCGACGAGGGCGAAGGTCTGGCGGTTGAGGGCTTCTTCCGAAGGCCCGCCGAGCGTGAGGGCCGCGACCAGGCACGCGGCCGCGGCGGCGACGGCCGAGCTCCAGCGGAGCATCAGACGGCGGCGACGGTCGGCACGGACCGCGACGACGACCCGGTCGGCGAAGCCGGGCACCATGACGGCGCGGCCACGGGCCAGGGAAGCGGCGAGCTCCTGGTCGAACGGGCTGGGCTGAGGATCGTTCATGGTCGGTTCACAGGTTGAAACCCCGGCCGTGGGGGGAAGTTGCGGTCTTCATGCGTCAGGATGGAAATCTTTCATGAGCTCGCGGAGCTGGGCCCGCGCGCGGTGGATCCAGGTCTTCACGGAAGAGACCGGCGCGCCCATGATGGCGGCGATGTCCTCATAGGGCAGCTCCTGCTGGACGACCAGCAGGATGGCCGTGCGTTGCTCCGGGGGCAGCTGGACCACGGCCCGACGGAAGGCCTCGTCCAGTTCGGCGACGCGGCGGGCGGACTGCTGCGAGAAGTCGCCCGGCTCCGGGGCCGACTCCAAGGCGGTCGTAGGCTTGCGCCCGCGCCGGCGCCACTCGTTGAGCACGAGGTTGTGCGCGATATGGATCAGGTAGGTGCTGAGCTTCGCCTCGGGCCGCCACCGCGCCGCCGCACGATGGAGACGGATGAAGGCTTCCATCGCGAGCTCTTCGGCGGTGGCCAGCGAACCGACCTCGCCCCGCAGGTAGCCCACCAGCCGGGCGTGATGGCGATGGACGAGCAGGCGCAGGGCGTCGTCATCGCCGGACGCGACGAGCCCCATGAGACGCTTGTCGTCCTCGTCATCCGGGAGCGTGGGCTCGGCCTGGGACATCTGCCTGTTTAACTCCGGAGACGGCGGGAAGTTACGCCTCGCGCGGGCGGACCGCGAAGATCCGCAGGGTCCGCAGGAGGAATTGCTCCAAGGCCGCGAGGACCTGGTAGTTCAGCTCCATGCGCCGACGGGCGTCCTCCAGGTATCCGACGGCCGCGGCGACCTGCGCGGCGCACCCGGGATGGGCCCGGCCGACGAGACGGAGCTTCTCCTCGACCGAGACGAGCATGCGGGCGCGCACGCCGCGCCGGACGGACTCCTCATAGGCCTCTTCGGCGTCGTCCTCGTCTTCGTCGGTCGGCGGCGGCGGGGGCGCGGACTTGAGCGCTTCGTCGACGAAGAGCTCGAGCAGCACCTCGAAGCGCGCGCACAGCGCGTAGAGCGGGATGAAGACCTCGGAGACGCGGTCGGTCGGACCCGCGGGCCCCTTGACCATGCGGTTCAGCAGTCGCTCCATCTCCCGGAGCCAGTCCGCCCAGGAAGGATCGGCCAGGCCCGGCGCCTCGCCCGCGACGTGGAAGCGCAGGCAACGGCTCAGGATGGTGGGAAGGACGCGGTAGTAGTGGGTGGTCTGCAGGACGATGAGCGTGCCGGGGGGCGGCTCCTCGAGGGTCTTCAGGAAGGCGTTGGCCGAATCGGATTGGAAACGGTCCGGCTCGTTCACGATCACGACCCGGCGCGGCGTGAGCGAAGTCAGGCGCAGCGCGGCGACGACCTCGAGGGTGTTGTCGATGACGATGCGGCGCGACTTCTTCGCCGGCCGCAGGACGCGGCAGTCAGGGTGAGCCAACGGGTCGGCGACCCCGAGGTGCATGGCCGCCAGCTGTTCGGCGGCGCGGGCGAGGAGCTGTCCGTCGGCGCCCGTCAGGAGCACCGCATGCGGCATGCGCCCCTCGGCGCGGGCGCGGGCCAGGATACGCAGGACCGGCAGGTCCGTCGTCTCAGCGGAAACGGCGGGCGACTTCATGCCAGATCTCCTCCTCGATGGCGTCGGGGGGACGCGCGGCGTCCACGACGAAGAAACGCCCGGCCTCCTCGCGGGCGAGGGTGTGATAGAGTTCGCGGACGCGGCGATGGAACGCGTCGCCGAGGAGCTCGAAGCGATCCGCCTTGCCTTGGTCCCGCACGGCGGCCCGGCCGAGGCCACGCCCCGGGTCGAGGTCGAGCAGGATGGTGAGGTCCGGGCGCACCGGCCCGCAGGCGAGGCGGTTGGCGCCTTCGATCAGGGCGCGGTCCAGGCCGCGGCCGCCGGCCTGATAGGCGACGGTGGAATCGATGAAGCGGTCGCAGATCACGACCTTCCCGGCGGCCTGGGCGGGAGCGATGACGTCGGCGACGAGCTGGGCGCGGCAAGACGCGAAAAGGAGCGCCTCCGCGGCCGGGGAGAGCGTGGCGCCGGGCTGCTTGAGCACCTCCCGCATGCGTTCGCCGTAGGGCGTGCCGCCAGGCTCACGCAAGGTGAGCACCGTCGCCCCGGCGTCACGGAGACGGCCCGCCAGCCGTTCGGACTGGGTCGACTTGCCGGCGCCTTCGCCGCCTTCGAACGTGATGAATTTGCCGGCGAAGGGCATGGACGGAGGAATGCCTGCGAGGCGGGCCGATGGCGAGCGAGGAATCGAGGTACGAGAAAGGCCCGGCATCCGCCGGGCCTTCGCGATGAAGCAGTTACCGGGCGCTCAGCCGCCGGTGCCGGAGGGATCCAGCTGCTTCTGCTCGACGGAACGGTTCACGTTGTCGGAGAGCCGGCGCAGGTTGTCGTCCATGGTGGTGCCGCCGCCGCCGTTGCTCGAGGAGGCGGGGGCGCCGGGAGCACCGGCCTTGTTCTGGGCCGACTTCTCGTCGCGACGCTCGCCGACCACCTGGCTGAAAGCGGCCGCCGGTTCGGCGGAGCCGTTGGGGAAGATGGCCGCGCGCGAAGGAGCGGTCTGGGCCATGGCCTTGATCGTCGCGGAGACTTCGGCGGGCAGCGAGGAGCTGGCGGCCAGGACTTCGGAAAGCTCGCCGAGGTCTTCGGCGGGGATCGGGAAGAGCAGGACCTTCACCGGGGCCAGCGCGGCCGGGGCGCCTTCCTTGGAACCGCGGGCGATGGAAGCGAGCAAGGCGGCGGTCGGCACGGAAGAGGAGGACTGCATGCCCGGGTCGACCGACACCGGACCGACGTTGGAGCTGTAGACGGTCGACTCGACGGAGCCGCGGACGCACGAGACGACGTTGGTGCCGACGCCGTTGGCATCGACGCGATACTCGACGGAGAAGACCGTGCCGCGGATGCGGACCAGACCGGTGGGAGTCTTGACGGAGTAGGCGGAGAGCGCGTTCAGCTTACGGACTTCGCCGATGACCTTGCCGCGCGCGACTTCCACTTCGGTGATCGACGGGCTGGGATCCTTCTCGAGCTGGCGGTACGGCTCGACGATCTCGGCGGAGGCGACCTGCCGGAAGGTGCGCACCTCGGCGAACGTGCCCGGCGTCAGGATCAACGTGGAACCATTGGAGAAGACCAGCTCGGCGGTGGAGTTCATGCCGGTCTCCACCGCGGCTCCGTCCTGGAAGACGGCGCCCGAGGCGGCGGGCTGGCGCGCGCCGGCGACGGTCAAGGTGACCGTGCCCGTGACCTTGCCGACCTGGACCTTGCCCGGCTGCAGGGCGGCGAAGGAAAACGCAGGCAGGAGGGCAAGAACGCCCATGGAGAGGTGCTTCAGAAAAGAACTCATGGAGACTTTGGGGTAGGTGATAATTAAATCAGGCTCCCAAGGCTGGCAACCCCTTTATAAAAGCAAAAGGCCCCCGAAAGGGGGCCTTGTCCCGACCGGAAAAACAGCCGGTTCAGGCCGTGACGTACTTCTCGAGGCGACGCTGGACCGGGATCGCGGAGAGCTGGGCGTACTTCGGAAGTCCCTGTTCGTAAGGGAGTTGCATCTCGCCTTGGATCAGCGGGAGCGCGTAACGGACGAAATCCGGGTGGATGGACATCTTGTCTTCGCCGATCCACTTCTCCGGGAAGGCCTTCACGCCGTTGGCGATCTGGTCGAGGGGAGCGAGGAGGGTCTGCACGGCGTAGGTCTCCTTCTCGGAGCGGGCCAGGATGACCATCTTGCCGGACTCGCCGTCGAGGGCGGCCTTGACGGCGGCGCCGCCGCAGAGCTCGGCTTCGTCGACGTCGGTCTTGGAACCGTTGTGCGAGGCCGCGCGCTGGGTGATCCCGAGCTTGGAGGAGCGGGCCTTGACGCCGTCGAAGCGGGCTTCGACGAGCGAGCGCAGGTATTCGCCGGCGCCGCCGAGGACGGCGTGGCCGAAGGAGTCGGTGCTCGAGGTGTCGGCGCCGAGGTAGTTGCCGGCGGCGTCCTGGACGCCTTCGGAGACGACGACGAAGCAATGGCCGTTGGACTTGAGCACTTCCTCGACGCGGCGGATGAAGGCGTCGGCGTTGAAGGCGACCTCGGGCAGCAGGACGATGTGCGGGGCGGCGCAGCTGTAGTGGGTGTTCTTGACGGACTTGTCGTCGTTCTTGTCGCGACGCTGCGCGAGCACGGACGAGGCGGCGAGCCAGCCGGCGTTGCGGCCCATGACTTCCAGGATGGAGACGAAGTCGTTCTGGCCCATGGCGGCGTTGTCGAGGGCGGTCTCGCGGATGGTCACGCCGATGTGCTTGGCGACGGAGCCGAAGCCGGGGCAGTGGTCGGTGAGGGGCAGGTCGTTGTCGATCGTCTTGGGCACGCCGATGACGCGGAGCTCATAGCCGCGCTCCTTGGCCAGGGCGTCGATCTTCGCCGCGGTGTCCTGGGAGTCGTTGCCGCCGATGTAGTGGAAGTAACGGATGTTGTGGGCTTCGAAGACCTGGAGGATGCGGTCGAAGTCCTCGGCCTTCTTCACCTTGTAACGGCAGGTGCCGAGCGCCGCGCCGGGGGTGTGCCGGAGGGCGCGCAAGGTCTGCTGGGACTCGGCGGCGAGGTCGACGAGCTGCTCGTGCAGCACGCCCTGGATGCCGTTGAGTCCGCCGTAGATCTCGACGATCTCATCCTCATGCTTGAGAGCTTCCGAGATGACCCCAGCGAGGCTGGCATTGATGACGGGGGTCGGGCCGCCGCTTTGCGCGACGAGGAGGTTGCCGATGAGAGGAGAAGACATGGGAGTGAACGTGTTGAAAAGTGGGTTGTGGGAAGCCCCACCCCCCTTGGCAACACGGAAAACCCCTCCCCTGCCCGCCACCCCCGCAGATAGGTTACAAAATGCGTCCGGCTTTGACCTGCGCGGATTCCGGGACCCGCCGGACCCAGGCTTCGGCCTGCCCGACGAAGACGTCGACCTGCGCCCCCGCGGAGCCCGTCAATTCGCCCGCCTTGGTGACGGCGTCGAGCAGGACGGACTTGGGCAGGCGGAGCCGGGCGTCGGCCGCCAGGCGGTCGACGAGGTCGTTGCGCTCGGTCTTGCCGGAGCGCAGGTCCTTGGCCACGGCCACGGCGTGCTCCTTGATGGCCTCGTGGGCCTCTTCGCGGCCGGCCCCGGCCTTGACCGCTTCCATGAGGAAGGTCGTCGTGAGGAGGAACGGCAGGTAATGACGGGATTCGCGGTCGATGACCGGACGATTGACCTCCATCTGGCCGAGGACGGTGAGGAAAGCCTCGAAGAGCCCGTCGATGGCGAGGAACGCATCGGGCAGGAGGACGCGGCGGACCACCGAGCAGGAGACGTCTCCCTCGTTCCACTGCTCGCCGGAGAGCGAGGCGGCCATGGCGAGATGGCCGCGCAGGATCACATGGAAACCGTTGATGCGCTCGCAGGTGCGGGCGTTCATCTTGTGCGGCATGGCCGAAGACCCGACCTGGCCGGGCAGGAAGCCTTCGCTGGCGAGCTCGTGGCCGGCCATGAGCCGGAGCGTCTTGGCGAAGGAGGACGGTCCCGAGGCGGCCGAGAGCAGCGCGGCGACGACCTCCATGTCCATCGAACGGGGATAGACCTGGCCGACCGCGCCGAGCGCGTGCGGGATGCCGAGGTGCGCGAGCACGCGGCCTTCCAGCTGGGCGACCTTGGCGCCGTCGCCCGCGAACAGGGTGAGCTGGTCGAGCTGCGTGCCGACGGCGCCCTTCAGGCCGCGGGCCGCGAAGGCGGCGAGGGCGGCGTCGACCTGCGCGAGGCCCCGGAGGCATTCCTCGCCGAACATGGCCCAACGCTTGCCGACGGTGGTGGGCTGGGCGGCGACGTTGTGCGTGCGGGCCGCGATGAGGACATCGCGGTCGGCCTGCGCGCGCCGGGCGAGCGCGGCCACGGCGGCGACGGCCTTGGCGCGCACGAGCTGGAGGGAACGGAAGACCTGCAGCTGTTCGACCGACTCGGTCAGGTCGCGGCTGGTCAGTCCCTTGTGGACATGCTGGTGGCCGGCGAGGGCGCAGAACTCGTCGATGCGCGCCTTGACGTCATGGCGGCTCTCCTCCTCGCGCCGGCGGATGGAATCGAAGTCGACGCGGTCCTTGACCTTCTCGTAGGCCGCGAGGGCTTCGGCGGGGATGCCGAGCCCGAGGTCGCGCTGGGCCTTCATGACGGCGATCCAATACTCGCGCTCGAGGACCACGCGGCCGCGGGTGGACCAGACGGCTTTCATGGCCGGGGAGGCGTAGCGGTCGGCGAGGACGTTGGGGACTTGATCGGATTCCATCGGATGAAAAGGTGCGGGTGGTTATATCAGGCGCCGCGTCGGACGGCAAGCGCTCGGAGGAACATCGCGCGGACGGCGGCTTCGTCCTCGCCCCGGTTGGAGGCGTCGAAGCAGTCCGCGCAGGCGAGCTGCAGGTCCACCAGTTCGGCCAAGGAGTACTTGGCCGCCGCCGGAGCGACCTTGCTGCCGACATACCAGGCGTTCTGCGAGAAGAGGTTGGCGGACGACTTCGCCGCCGAGCCGAAGGTGGGGCCGTGCCGCGCGCTGGCGGTCTCGAACTGCCCCTTGGGCAGGCCGGCCTCGCTGAGGCGGAAATCGCCGGAGTCCGCGAGGCAGCGGATCTGGATCAGCAGGCGCAGGCGGTTCTGCAAGGCGGACAGCAGCGGCCGGCAGGAATCTTCGTTGAAGAAATAACGGTCGAGCGACTCCATGCCCCACCGGAGGTCGCGGGCCGCCAGCGCCTCGATGGGCTCGAAGAAATCCCCTTCGCCGAAGGTCGGGACGAGCAGATGGACGTCGGCCTCCTTGATGGTCCCGCCGGCGCCGGCGTAGGTCGCCAGCTTGTCGCACTCGCCCAGGACGAGCCGGGTCGACTGACCGACGCGTCCGACGATGACCTCCGGGACGCCCCGCTCGAACTTGACGCCCAGCGATTTCAGGCGTTCCACCGCCAGCGCGACCTGCGTCTCCGCCTGCGCGTCGGCCTTGTCGAAAGGTCCCTTGGACGGCGGCGAATGCAGGATGAACTCCGTCGCGACGGACTTGAGGGCGCTGAGATCCTTGCGCCGTCCGTCGTACGGGGTGGCCGAGATGATGATGGCGACCGAAGGGTCGGCGCCGGTGGCGAGTTCGAGGATGTGGGCGAGGTTCTTCTTCACTTCCTCGGACTTGGCCTGGACGGTATCGGCGACCAGGTTCAGGTTGCGCAGCCAGATGACCCGGCGGGCGCCGAACATCGACAAGGTCTTGACCGACTCCGCGAACTGCCGCTCCAAGGTCTGGGCGTCGTCGACGCGCAGGATCTGGCCCGAGATGACCTCGGCCTCGGCGTCCGCGCCCGCCGCCGCCTTCGCCTTGGCGAAACAGGCGCGACCGTCCTGATCGACGAGGTATTCGTCCTTGCCTGCGATGATGGCGAGATAGCCGGGCACGCGCCTAATCTCCCGCCTCCGCCCTGCGTGGCAATCCTTTGTCATTCGCAGGCCCCGGGACCGGCCGGCGGGGCTCCCGCGGCGACCGCCCGTCAGGCGCCGTGGATGAGGTCTTCGACGCGGTAACGGTTCAGGTTCCGCCGCATGAAGTCCAAGGCGGTGTTGACCGCCCGCTGCTTCACCTGGCGTCGGTCGCCCGGGATGGTGACGCGACGGGACCAGACCCCCGTCGGCGATGCGTAGCCGAAATAGACCGTGCCGACGGGATCGGCGTCCGTCCCGCCGCCCGGGCCGGCGTAGCCGGTGACGGAGATGGCGTAATCGGTGCCGAATTTCTCGATGGCGCCCGTCGCCATGGCCGCCGCGCACTCGGCCGACACGGCCCCGTGCTGGGCGATCAGGCATTCGGGCAGGCCCAGGAGGTTGACCTTGGCGTCGTTGGTGTAGCAGACCGCCGAACCCGCGAAGACCTTGGAAGCCCCGGGGACGTCGGTGAAGGCGTTGGCGAGCAGGCCGCCGGTGCAGGACTCGGCGAGCGAGACGGTCTTCTCCAGGCTGCGGAGCTGTTCGACGACGAGCGTGGCCAGGCAGGCGTGCCCGGTGCAGACGAAATCCTCGCCGACCGCGTCGCGGACCTTGCGGGCGACCTCGCACAGATGCTCCGCGGTCGCGCCGCTGCCGCCCGAGGAGATGCGGGCGTCGACGACGCCGGTGTGCGTGCCGAAGGAGAGGACCATGCCGGGCGCGAGCAGGGGGCGGACGATCTGCTCGAGCGGGACGGCCCCGATGCCGAAGGTGCGCACTTGGACGTAGGCCTCGCCCTGGCAGGCGCAGCCGACGTCACGCAGGCGCGGGACGACCTCTTCCTCGAACATGGGCCGCAGCTCCATGGCCGGCCCGGGCAGCATGACGAGGGCCTTGCCGTCGCGGTGATAGAAGACGCCGGGCGCGGTGCCGCGCGGATTGGCGAGCGCCTGGGCGCCCGCGGGGACGTGGCACTGGCTGAGGTCGGCCGGCGAGACCTTGCGGCCGATCATCTTGAAACGTTCGCGGAGGGCCTGTTCGGCCGCGGGCACGTGCTCGAGCGTGAGACCGAGGGCGCCGGCGACGGCCGCGCGCGTGTGATCGTCGGAAGTGGGCCCGATGCCGCCGGTGGTGACGATGAGGTCGTAATGCTCCCAGGCCTCGCCGACGGCGCGCGCGATCTCCGCGGCGTCGTCGCGCACGACGATGGAACGGGTGATCGGGAGGCCGCGGCGGGCGAGGTGCTCGCCGAGCCAGAGGAGGTGGCCGTTCTCGCGGATACCGTCGAGCAGTTCGTCGCCCACGTTGATGACGAGGACTTGGCGTGGTCGGCTGTGGCAGGAAAGCATTTGCGGAAACGGGGCGTCCTCGCAGATTTATCGGACCAGGCCGCAAATGCAAACAGACCGGGAAGAACTTTCGCCCAAGGCCAAGGCCCGACGGGCCCCCCATACCCCGGGCGTCTACCTGATGAAGGACGCCGCCGGGCTGGTGGTCTACGTCGGCAAGGCCAAGGACCTGAAGAAGCGCCTGGCCTCGTATTTCGTGCCCCGACAGCGGCTGACCCCCAAGGTGGCGGCCATGATGGACACGGTGGCCGACATGGAATGGCACGAGGTCCGCTCCGAGACCGAGGCCCTCCTCCTGGAGGGCAAGCTGATCAAACGCTGGCGGCCGCGCTGGAACATCCTCTTCCGGGACGACAAGCAGTTCCCCCAGGTCCGGGTCGACCTCGCCGACCCCCTCCCCCGCTTCCGCATCGTCCGGGCCCGCACGACCGACTCCTGCCGTTACTTCGGCCCCTTCCCCCACCAGCAAGCCGTCCGGCGCACCCTGAATGAGATGCGGAAGAAGTTCGGCATCCTCCTGGCCGACAGCAACCCGGTGGCCCAGCCCGACGGCACGTGGAAACTCTACGACGACGCCCGGTCGGAGATCCAGAAGCACGCCAACATCGTGACCGTCGAGGCCTATGCCGCGCGCGTGGCCGAAGCCTGCGCCTTCCTCGAAGGCAAGGTCGACGACTGGGGCGAACAGGTCGAGGCCGAGATGCGTCAGGCCGCCGCCGCCCGGGATTACGAGAAAGCCGCGAGCCTCCGCGACCTGCTCGACGCCCTCCGGCGCACGACGGAGAAGTCGCGCCGGTTCCTGCGCGAAAACCCCCTGCCCCGGCGCGACGAGGCCGGAGCCCTCGCCGCGCTGGCCGCCGCCCTCGGCCTCGAACGTCCGCCCGCCACGGCGGAGTGCTTCGACATCTCGCACATCTCCGGCACGCTGGCCGTGGCGTCGATGGTCCGCTTCGTCGACGGCCAGGCCGACAAGTCGGGCTACCGCCGCTTCAAGATCAAGTCGTTCGAAGGCAACGACGACTTCCGCTCGATGCAGGAGGTGGTCGGCCGGCGCTATACGCGCCTCCACGAGGAACACCGGGCGTTCCCCGAACTCGTCATCATCGACGGCGGCCTCGGCCAGGTCGGCGCCGCGCTGGCGGCGTTCAAGGAACACGACCTCGCGCCGCCGCCGCTCATCGGACTGGCCAAGCGCGAAGAGACGATCGTGTTCCCCGACGGCCGCGAACTGAAGCTCCCGCGCCACGACGTCGGCCTCGCCCTGCTGATGCGCATCCGCGACGAGGCCCATCGCTTCGCCAACGACTTCAACGCCGAACTGCGGAGCCGCAAGCTGCGCGAGTCGCTGCTCGACGAGATGCCCGGCCTCGGGCCGAAGCGCAAGGCGGCCCTGCTCGCCCGTTTCGGCAGCATCCAGAAACTCCGCAAGGCCACGGAAGCGGAGATCGCCGAAGTCGCCGGCCTCAGCGCCAAGCTCGCCTCCGAAGTGAAGGCGTACCTAGAAGCGAGAGGCTGAGCAGCAAGAGATGACTGGGTCGAGGACGGGATGATCCAAGTGAGCAGCCCGAATTCTTAAGGGTGGCGCGAGGGGTTCCCCTGCTTCGGTCATCTGGAAGACTGCCTCATCCGTCATCGATGCAGCCATCGACTCGGTCATCGATTCTGTCCTCTGAGCGGGACCGCCATCTCCCGTTCGACGAGTTCGGCCACCCTGCGGGCGCCGCCGGCGTCGCCCAAGCCGTCGACGGAAGCCTTCCATCGCCGCCAGACGGCCCAATCCCCGGCGAACGCCTCCGCGACGCGGGCGCGCGCGGACTCCGGCGAGAGGCCGTAGGCGCCGGCGCCATGTTCGGCGATCAGGCGGCCGTTGCCGGCCTCCTGACCGGGGATGACCTGGGTGATGACCATCGGGACGCCGGCCGCGACGCATTCGTGGGTGGTCGCGCCGCCGGCCTTGCTGACCACGACATGGCTCGAGAGCATCAGTTCGGGAATCCGGTCCGTCCAGCCGAGCACTTCCGCCCGGCCCGCGACGGCGCGCTCGACGGCCTCCTTGAACGAGGCGTCCTTGCCCACGGTGATGGTGAGCTCCAGCCCGAGCGAAGACAGGGCGGCGGCGAGCTCCACCGCGTCGCGCTTGCCGGGATTGAGCATCAGGAGCACCCGCGGGCGTTCGCCGACCTTAGCCGAGGAACGGGGCGCGAGGCGCGCGGCGACGGGGAAGCCGTAAGGGAGCACTTTGGCGGCGGGCACGCCTTGGCGGATCATGACGTCGGCCGTGGCCTGGTTGGGCGTGACGAACCAATCGGAATGCGCCCGGTGCCACGCGCGGTTGACCGAGATGGAATCGGTGACGACGGTGATGAGCCGCGGACGCGCGGGGTCGTCGCGCCGCCAGCGCCGGGCCATCATGTAGTTGTAGAGCGGATAAGCCGAGACCACGACGGGCGGGCGGGTCGCGTCGAGCAAGGCGTTCAAGCGGCGTTCCACCGGTCGGACGAAGGGTAACGAAGCCCGCACCAGCGGCAGGTGGTCGAGGGCCGCGTACAGGCAGCCCCAGAGACGCGGATACTTGTTGGCGACGCCGATGTAGCCGTCGCGCTGGCGCTTGGCCTTCTCGGCGCCGTAGGCTTCGAGGAAGAGATCATGCAGCTCGCCGCTCAGCCCGGGACGGCCGGCCAAGGCCTCGATGATCGCGCGGGCGGCGGCGTTGTGCCCCTCGCCGAAGCCGGCCGTGAGGACGGGGATGACGCTCATCAGGCGACGAAAGCGATGGCGGAGGCGGCGGAAGATTCGCCCGTCGCGGCGGCCTTGGCCGCCTCGAAGGCGGCGCGGCGTTCCGCGATGCGCCGCAGCAGTTCGGGCCGCTCGACCACGCGGATCGTGCCGTCCACCTCCTCGACCACGGCGGTCAGGGACTCGACCCAGTCGCCGGAATTGATGTAACGGACGGAGCCGATCATGCGGTCCTCGGCCTTGTGGATGTGCCCGCACATGACGCCTTCGCAGCCGCGGCGCGCGGCCAGGGTCTGGAGGTGCTCCTCGAAGCTCGAGATGAAGCTCACCGCCGACTTGACCTTGGCTTTGATCGCCTGCGAGAGGGAGAAATATTCCTTCCCGCGCCAGGCGCGCCACTTGTTGTAGAAGCGGTTCAGGTCCAGCAGGACCTGGTAGCTGATGTCGCCGATCACGGCCAGCCAGCGCATCTTCACCGTGACGGCGTCGAACGCGTCGCCGTGGATGCAGAGGTATTTGCGCCCGTCCAGCGCGACGTGGACGTGCTCCTCGGCGAGCTCGATGCGGTCGAGCACCAGCGGGATCAGCCGCCGGATGAAGTCGTCGTGGTTGCCGCGGAGGTAGACGACCTTGGTGCCGTCCTTCTCCGCCATCTTCATGATGCGGCGGACGACGGCGGTGTGCGCGGGGCTCCAATGGTTCTTCCGCTGCAGAGACCAGAGGTCGATGATGTCGCCGTTCAGGATCAGCTTGTCGCAGCGGACGCCGCGGAGCACGTCGAGCAACTCACGCGCCTGGGCGTCTTTGGTGCCCAGATGCAGGTCGGAGAGGACGAGCGTCCGGAAGTGAATCTTGTGCTGCCCAGGGACCTTGGTGGTTTCTTCCATGGGACAGAAGTGTAGATGACGAAGGTGTCATTCCCGCGTCGGTATCGTCTTATCAAGGCAACGCCCGGGCCCGCCGGCCGGGCTGGCCCGACGGCTTCGTGACACACAATCGTAACAATCGTAACACCATGACGTGACGACTGTTACGGATGTGTTACGGACGAGGCTTGCCCCACCCCGCCAACCCACCTTGAAGGACCACGCTCCAACCCCATGAAAGACTTCCTCAAAAAGGTGCTCGGTAAGGATGAAAAATTCTACGAACTGCTCGAAGCCAGCGCCGACGAGGCCGCGAAGAGCGCCAAGTCGCTCTCGAAGCTCTACGCCCAGGTCGGCAAGCCCGACTTCGAACAGCGCTTCACCGAGCTGGTGGTCGCCCGCCGGGTCGACAAGCGCATCGGCCTCTCGATCACCCAGGAGCTCTGCCAGACGTTCGTGACCCCGCTCGAGCGCGAGGACATCGAAGCGCTCGCCAACGCCCTCTACAAGATCCCGAAGACCTGCGAGAAGATCGGCGAACGCCTCGCGATCTGCCCCGCCCAGTTCTCGACCGATATCGTCGACAAGCAGGTGCGCATGCTCGAGCAGGCCACCGAGGTCACCGCGAGCCTCGTGCGCAAGCTCCGCAAGCTGTCGAACGTCGAGGAGATCCAGGACGACTACGAGACCCTGCAGACCATCGAAGGCGACGCCGACCGCCTGATGGTGGGCCTCCTCCGCGACCTCTACCAGGGCAACGTCGACGCCAAGGAAGTCGTCGTGCTCAAGGACATCTACGAGCTGCTTGAGCGCGCCATCGACCACTGCCGCGACGCCGGCAAGGTCGTGTTCCAGATCGCCCTCAAGTACGCCTGAGTCAGTCCCGTCTTCCGGTCATGGATCCCTTCCTCTTGATGGTGCTGGTCATCGTGGTGGCCGTGGTGTTCGAATACATCAACGGCTTCCATGACGCGGCCAACGCCATCGCGACCGTCGTCTCGACGCGCGTCCTGACGCCCCGCCAGGCGATCATGCTCGCGGCGGCGACCAACCTCGTCGGCGCCTTCTGGGGCACCGCCGTCGCGAAGACGATCTACTCCGGCTACATCAACGTCTCGGCGGAGTTCCAGGTGGCCCAGCTGGCCATCGCCTGCGGCCTGATGGGCGGCATCGTCTGGAATCTCTTCACCTGGTGGTTCGGCATCCCGTCCAGCTCCTCCCATGCGCTCGTCGGGGGCCTGTGCGGCGGGGTGCTCGGCCAGTCGCACCTCGAATGGGGCCGGCTGATCTGGTCCGACACGGTCGGCGGCAAGACCGTCGGCCTCTGGCCCAAGCTCATCAAGCCGATGATCATCTCGCCCTTCATCGGCTTCACCCTCGGCGTCATCTTCATGGTCATCCTGACCATCATCATCGTCCGCTTCGCGATGCGGCCGAGCAAGGTCCAGCAATCCTTCGGCAAGCTGCAGCTGGTCTCGGCCGGCATGATGGGCTTCTCCCATGGTTCCAATGACGCCCAGAAGACCGTAGGCATCATCACCTTCGCGCTCATCGTCGGCGCCACCTCCGGCGCATTCAACCCCGACCAGGCGCCGGGCTGGGCTTCCTACCTGCTGACCAATGAGGAACTCGCCCAAATCAAAGCCAAGGGCGTCGTCGACCACGCCCCCTACTGGGTGATCGTGCTCTGCGCCATCACGATGGCGGCGGGCACGGCCGCCGGCGGCTGGAAGATCATCCGCACGATGGGTCATAAGATGGTCAAGCTGCAGCCCGTCCACGGCTTCGCGGCCGAGACCGCCGCGGCCATCACCATCCACGGCGCCTCCGAGATGGGCATCCCCCTTTCCACTACCCACGTCATCTCCACCTCCATCCTGGGCGTGGGCGCCACCAAGCGCTTCGACGCCGTGAAGTGGGGCCTCGTCGGCCGGATCGTCTGGGCCTGGGTCCTGACGATTCCGATCACCCTCACGCTGGGCTACCTGTTCTACCGGGGGACGGTGCTGCTCGGCTGGTCGAAGTAAGCCTTTGCCGGCCCGGAAGCCGGGGGTCGGGACGGGGCGGGACGGTTCCCGCCCTGCCCGCCCCCTTGGTCGCGTTGCCCGGAAAGGGGTATCAGGCCAATCGTCACCCTACCGACCCCGATTAGAAGCGATAAAAACCGCGTTTTCGACCCTTCCCGCTTGCCCCCCATAGGGGTCACCCTAACTTGCGGCGAACGACCATGGTCAAATCCGATTTCGGTTATAACAGCAAAGTGGAGGGCGAGGTCATCGTGACCCGCGCCGATGCCGTCGTGAACTGGGTGCGCAGCAACTCGGTCTGGCCCATGCCGATGGGCCTGGCCTGCTGCGCCATCGAGCTCATGGCCGCCGGCGGCTCCCGCTTCGACATCTCCCGCTTCGGGATGGAAGTGATGCGCTTCTCCCCCCGCCAGGCCGACTGCATGATCGTCGCCGGCACGGTCACCTACAAGATGGCCGAAGTCGTCCGCCGCATCTACGACCAGATGGCCGAACCGAAGTGGGTCGTCGCCATGGGCGCCTGCGCCTCCACCGGCGGGATGTACCGCTCCTACGCCACCCTGCAGGGCGTCGATAACATCGTGCCCGTCGACATCTACATCTCCGGCTGCCCGCCCCGCCCCGAAGCCCTCCTCGACGGCATGATGCTCCTCCAGGAAAAGATCCGCCAGGAAGGCGGCTCGCTGCGCCGCACCTTCCGCGGCCGGACCATCGAAACCAAGATCGTCAGCTGAGCACGGACATGGACGCCGCCGCGCTGACCTCCCGCTTCCCTGCCACGCAGGACCTCGCCGGCAAGGACATGCCGACCTTCCGCGTCGCCGGCGCCGACCTGCTCGCCGCGGTGGCCTTCCTGCGCGACGCGCAGGGCTTCGACCTGCTCGCCGACCTCTGCGGCGTCGAATGGAAGGACCGCCCGACCCGCTTCGGCGTCGTCATCCACCTCCTCAGCACCACGCACCGCGAATACGTGCGCCTGCACGTCGACGCCGTCGGCGACCGCGTCCCGAGCGTCTCCTCGCTGCATCCCGGCGCCAACTGGCACGAGCGCGAGGCGTTCGACATGTTCGGCATCGTCTTCGAAGGCCACCCCGATCCGCGCCGCATCCTGATGTGGGACGCGTATCCGTACCACCCGCTGCGCAAGGACTTCCCGCTCGCCGGCATCGAGGTCCCCTTCCCCGCCGCCGACGTCGCCGAAGTCACCGGCCAGAAGGTCGAGCCCGCGCCGATGATGGGCGGACCGTTCGTCTCCCACGGCGGCAAGCTCTCCGAAGGCGAGCCCACCGCGCTCGACCAGTCCTGGAACGAGCAGCACCCCAAAGCCTGACCCCTCGTGAAGATCACCAAGGAAATCTCCATCGGCGACGTCGCCGCCCGTTCGGAAGAACTGCGCGGCGAGAACATGACCCTCAACATGGGTCCGTCCCACCCGGCCACGCACGGCGTGCTCCGCCTGAGCCTCGAGCTCGACGGCGACAAGGTCGTGAAGTGCGACCCGGTCATCGGCTACCTGCATCGCGGCGACGAGAAGATCGCCGAGAACATGACTTACAACCAGTTCGTCCCGTACACGGACCGGCTGGACTACCTCGCCCCCCTCGCCAACAACGTCGCCTACGCCATCGCCGTCGAGAAGCTCGCCGGCCTGAAGCTCCCGGCGCGCTGCGAGGCGATCCGCGTGCTGACCTGCGAGATGGCCCGCATCTCGTCCCACCTGCTCGGCATCGGCGTCTACGCGATGGATACCGGCGCGTGGACGGTGTTCATGTACACCTTCAACGAGCGCGAGAAGCTCTACACGCTCTTCGAAGAGCTCACCGGCGCCCGCTTCACCACGAGCTACACCCGCATCGGCGGCGTGACGCGCGAC
>JACCDY011128838.1_pt1 | contig 40804 bp, 37 predicted proteins | sample 7446391 | NCBI WGS metagenome assembly JACCDY01 (sample SAMN15323451, study PRJNA562643) | freshwater metagenome | isolation source: river surface water | place: USA:Blue River Watershed | collected 2017-08-18
GAGTTCTTTACCCAAATTACCACCTGCTCCGGTGAGCAGGTGTCTAGGGAATTTGAGAGGGCTGGCTGGTGGATTGAGCATGATTGTTTTTTCAAATTAAATGAGACAACTTTAGCCTTTGAAGCGTTGAGCAAGCGCTGTGGCACTGTCGCGCAATACATTTTGATCGGCACCGACAGCCACAAACAGACATCCTTGTGCAACGTAGTGCTTGGCCAAGGCTTCGTCGCCCGTCAAAATGCCAGGCGCTTTACCGCACGCCTTGATGCGTGCGATGGCTTCGTCAATGACTTTCAAAACGTCTGGATGTTTTGGATTTCCCAAATGGCCAAGCGCTGCAGACAAATCGCCGGGGCCAATGAAGACCCCGTCTACGCCATCGACATTGGCAATGGCCTCTAAATTTTCTAAGCCTTGAAGTGTTTCAACTTGCAGCAACAAGCACAACTCCTTGGCGTTGTGGTGCGCATAGTCTTTGATGCGACCATAGTTGCTGGCACGTGGTGCGCCGGCATAACCGCGAACACCGTGAGGTGGGTAGCGAGTGTAGGCAACAGCATTGCGCGCTTCTTCGGCAGTTTGAATATAAGGCACCAATAAATTTTGGACGCCTATGTCGAGCAATCGTTTGAAGGTCACCATGTCGTTCCATGGTGGACGCACGACGGGTGTGGCTGTACCGCCTTTCATGGCTTGAAGCTGACTCAAAATTTCACTCAAATCGTTGGGTGAGTGCTCCATGTCGAGCAACAACCAGTCGTAGCCACAGTCCGCCAATATTTCAATGCTGATGGGGCTGCACAGGTGTGACCATAGCCCAATTTGTTTTTGTTGATTGAGGATGGCTTGCTTGAATTTGTTGTGAATGGATTGCATAACAAAGTGATGTAAAGATTGAAAAATTTAGCGAACCAGCGCCGGCATTTTTGGGTTGAAGGTCCAACCAGGGATGAGGTATTGCATGGCCATGGCGTCGTTGCGCGCACCGAGGCCGTGTTGAAGATAAAGTTGATGGGCCGCTTCGACAGCTTCCATGTTGAGCTTGACACCCAATCCCGGTGCAGTGGGCACTTGAATCATGCCATCCTTGATCTGTAAGGGATCTTGGGTGAGGTACTGCCCATCTTGCCAAATCCAGTGCGTGTCAATGGCGGTCACTTTGCCGGGCGCTGCGGCCGCGCAATGTGTGAACATGGCCAGCGACACATCGAAGTGATTGTTGGAATGGGAGCCCCAAGTGAGGTTGTACATTTGGCACAACTGCGCCACCCTGACTGAGCCTTGAAGGGTCCAGAAATGCGGATCTGCCAGAGGAATGTCAACAGACTGAAGTTGAATGCTGTGCGCCATTTCACGCCAATCTGTGGCCACCATGTTGGTGGCGGTCGGGAGCCCTGTGGCGCGTTTGAATTCGGCCATCACTTCGCGCCCAGAATAAACACCTTCTGCGCCGCAAGGGTCTTCAGCGTAGGCCATGGTATTTCTGTGATCGCGTAACAAGCGAATGGCATCCTTCAAAAGCCAGCCACCATTCGGGTCCAAGGTAATGCGTGCATCGGGAAAGTTTTCGTGCAATGCAACGATCGCTTCAACTTCTTCCTCACCGCGCAACACGCCGCCCTTGAGTTTGAAGTCTTGGAAACCATAGCGATCTTGTGCCGCCTTGGCCAATCGCACGATGGCTTCTGGCGTCAGTGCTTCTTCGTGCCGCAAGCGTTGCCAGTCGTTGTCTGCATGGGGCTCGCTGATGTAGGGCAGGTCTGTTTTGTTGCGATCGGCCAAGTAAAACAAATAGCCCAAAACCTGAACACTGCTTCTTTGTTGACCTTCACCCAGCAAGGCAGCGACCGGAACGCCTAAATGTTGCCCCAACAAGTCGAGCAAAGCGCTTTCGAGGGCGGTGACGGCGTGGATGGCAATGCGCAAATCGAATGTTTGGTTGCCGCGGCCCCCGGCATCGCGGTCTGCAAACTTTTGTTGCAGCGTGTTCAAAAGATTTTTGTACTGCCCGATGCTCTGGCCCTCTAACCAAGGTCTAGCGTCTTCAATCGTTTGGCGAATTTTTTCGCCACCTGGCACTTCGCCAATTCCCGTGTTGCCGCTGGAGTCCGTCAGGATGACCAAATTGCGCGTGAAGAAAGGTCCGTGTGCGCCACTTAAGTTCAGCAGCATGCCGTCACGACCTGCGACAGGGATCACTTGCAGACTTCGGATTGTGGGTGTTTTGTTCATGGTGAAGAGATCGTACAACTGAATTAAAAAGCGTGGCTACTGGAAAAACCCTAAGTTTCGGGCGAGCTCACTGTACCGCGCTTTCACTTTTCTTAAGGCGGTCTCGGCTGTTCGACAAATGGGTTCGCATGGCAGCGCGTGCCGCCTCTGAATCTTGCGCTGAGATGGCATTCAAAATACTTTCGTGCTCTTCATGGACGCGGCGCAAATAGGCCAAGCGTTCTGGCGTGACCGGCAGGGAGTTTTCAAGGCGACCTCTGGGAATGGCGCCGGTACCCAAGGAGTGCATCAATTCTTGGAAATGCTTGTTTTGAGTGGCGCGCGCTATTTCTTGATGGAAAAGGAAGTCGGCTTGGACAGCATCTCGGCCTTCGCTGATGGCTTTGCCAAAAGCGTCCATGGCCTTTCTAAGTTCTGTGAGATTTTCGATGCTTCTCCTCTGAGCGGCGAGGGCGGCGGCCTCTGTCTCGATGCTGATGCGAAACTCGAGCAGCGCAATCACTTCACGCAAAGTACCCAATTGGTGAGCGCTGACCCGAAACGAGGGCGTGATTTCCTGGGGAAGAACAAAAGTCCCAATGCCGTGACGCGTTTCTACCAACAGCGAAGCTTGCAATCGCGAAATGGCCTCTCGAACCACCGTTCGACTGACACCGAAATTCTTCATGATTTCAGCTTCTGTCGGCAATTTTTGTCCCACCTTGAGTTGGCCTGCACGAATTTGCAGGGTCATTTTTTCAACCAATTGCATCGCCAAACTTTTTGTTTTGCGTGGTTCTTCAATGGTCTGATCGGTGGTGGTCATGGGGTAAATACTAGGTTCTAAATTGAGGAAGCCTTGGATAATTTGAGTTGTACGACAACTTGTTATTTTTGAAGTTTTTTGAAATGTAACAGAAGCTTTCTGAATTTGCGCTCAATTTTTTCATGACCACCTTTCAAACCTTTTCCCACCAGCATGACCAAGTCGGCGAATCGCCCATTTGGGATGCAGAGGGTTCATGTTTGTGGTGGGTCGACATCGAAGCGCATGCCATCCACCGGCAGTCTTTGACACAAGCGCGTCAAAGCTGGCACTTGCCTGAGCGCGTTGGCTGCATTGCCCTCACAGCCAACAGGCAAGTTGTGGCGGCCATGGAAACGCGTATTGCTCTGCTCAGTCTCAAGGCCGAGGGCGCTTATGAGCTTCAAAACTTGGCACACATCCAACACCCCAAACCCGGCATGCGTTTCAACGACGGTCGCTGTGATCCTTCAGGACGCATGTGGATTGGCACCATGGTCATGGACATGAGTTTGGCCGACAACTCGGGCGGTCTTTATTGCTTAGACGAAAGGGGGCTGACGGGCCCCTATGTCGCCCACTTGTACACCCCCAACGGTTTGGCCTTCAGCCCCGACGGTAAAACGATGTACTTCTCAGACTCTCACCCCAAAGCCCAAAAAATTTGGCGCTGTTCTATTGACTTGGTATCAGGTCAAATTGGCGACAAAAGCTTGTTTGTCGACATGACCAATTTGCCAGGCAGGCCTGATGGCGCGGCCATGGATGCGCAGGGCCACTACTGGATTTGCGGTAACGACGCCGGCCAAATTCATTGCTTTGATGTGGCAGGCCAGTGCATTAAATCGCTCGCAGTGCCGTTCCCCAAACCCGCCATGTGCGCCTTGGGTGGGCCCCATTTGCAAACCCTGTTTGTGACCTCGATCGTGCCAGCCAACAAAGCGTTAGACCCGCATGGACACAGCGGGCAAGTTGTTTGTGCAGAGGTGCCGCATAGGGGTTTGCCAGAGCCTGTTTTTTCTCGTTTTCCTGCAACATCGTGATTGCGTTTTTTTAACCGTGTTTCATTTACACACTTCGTCAAACTTAGGAGACATCATGAAAATTAAAACCCTCATTTCTGCCATGGCCATGGCTGGCTTGTCGTTTGCTGCAAGCGCCGTTGAATTCCGCTCAGCCGACACGCACAATGCCGACGATTACCCCACGGTTGTAGCTGTCAAGCACATGAGCGAAGTGCTCGAAAAAATGAGCAATGGCAAACACAAAATCAAGGTCTTTAACAAGGCTGCTTTGGGTCAAGAAAAAGAAACCATTGACCAAGTCAAAATTGGTGCGCTGGACTTTACGCGCGTTAACGTGGGCCCCATGAATGGCATTTGTCCTTTGACACAAGTCCCCACCATGCCTTTCTTGTTCTCCTCAGTCAACCACATGCGCAAGTCTCTGGACGGCCCTGCTGGTGAAGAAATTCTGAAAAGCTGCGAGGCATTTGGTTTTGTAGGCTTGGCCTTTTATGACTCCGGTGCTCGCTCCATCTACGCCAAAAAACCCATCAAAACAGTTGCCGATGCCAAGGGCTTGAAGATTCGTGTTCAGCAATCCGACCTGTGGGTGGCTTTGGTCAGTGCCATGGGCGCCAATGCCACACCCATGCCCTACGGCGAAGTTTACACAGGCCTCAAAACAGGTTTGATTGATGCCGCAGAAAACAACATTCCATCGTTTGACACAGCCAAGCACGTCGAAGCGGTGAAAGTTTATTCACGCACCGAGCACTCCATGGCCCCTGAGATGTTGGTCATGTCCAAAATTGTTTGGGACAAACTGCCCAAAGCTGATCAAGACATGATTCGCGCTGCCGCCAAAGAGTCTGTTGCCTTCCAGCGTAAAAAATGGGATGAGCAAGAAGCCAAATCATTGGCCAATGTCAAAGCGGCGGGTGCTGAAATTGTTGAAGTTGACAAAAGATCTTTCCAAGCTGTGATGGGTCCTGTCTACGACAAGTTCATGACCACCCCCGATATGAAGCGCTTGGTTAAATCGATTCAAGATACCAAGTAAACGATACACCACCAGGTTGAAATTTGAAGGCATTTTGTATGTTCACTAAGTTTTGTGCCGCCTTGTCAAAAATCAGCCTGGTGCTGGCAGTTGTCGGGTTGTTGTCTGTTGTGTTGTGCGTCCAATGGCAAGTCTTTGGACGCTATGTGCTCAACGACACACCCACATGGGCCGAGGCCTTGGCCATGCTCATCATTTTATTTGTCACGGCCTTTGGCTTGGGCGTGGGTGTCCGCGATGCCGGCCACATTGGCATGGAGTCGCTCATTGTGCTGCTGCCAGAAAAGTGGCGAGTGCGTTTGGAGTTGGTCATCCACAGTTTGGTGGCCGTGTTTGGTTATTTAATGGTTCAAAGCGGTTGGATGTGGGCCAGTGCCAAGTGGCAAGAAAAGAAGCCCATGTTGCCAGTGCCAGACGGCATTGACTATGTGCCCATTGTCATTGCTGGCGCACTTATATTTATTTTTTCAATCGAGCACATCGTTGCCTTGCTTCGCGGTGAAGTGGTGGAGCCATCATGGAATTAACGATACTCGCTCTGAGCTTTACGTTCTTGCTTATTTTGGGCGTGCCCGTGGCTTTTGCCATTGGCTTGTCTTCTGTCGCCACTATTTTGGCGGCCGGTTTACCGGTCGCCGTTGTGTTTCAAAAAATGGTCGGCGGGATGCAGATTTTTTCGTTTTTAGCCATTCCATTTTTTGTCTTTGCTGGCGAACTGATGCTCTACGGGGGCATCGCCGATCGCATCGTTAAATTTGCGAACAGCTTGGTCGGGCATGTTCGCGGCGGACTCGGCATGAGCAATGTGTTGGGATGTACCATTTTTGGTGGTGTGGCCGGTTCGCCTTTGGCCGACGTCTCTGCCATCGGTTCTGTCATGATTCCCTTGATGAAGAAAGAAGGTTATGACGCAGACTATGCCGTTAACGTCACAACGCATGCTTCACTGGTGGGTGCCATCATGCCCACCTCTCACAATTTGATTATTTTTACGCTGGCCACTTCAGGCATTGCTTCCGTCAGTATTTTGGGATTGATTCTGGCAGGGCTTATCCCTGCTGTTATTTTGACCATCTGTAACTTGGTTGCAGCCTACTATGTTGCAGTCAAGCGCGGCTATCCCACCCACGGTAAATTTCCAGGCTGGTCGGTGGTCTTGATGGCCTTCTTGGCGGCCTTGCCAGGCCTCTTTGTGGTGGTCATTATTTTGGGCGGTATTCTGTCTGGTGCATTTACGGCCACAGAGTCTGCGTCCATTGCAGTGGCATGGGCCTTGTTTGTGACGGTCATTGTTTACCGTTCTTTAACCTGGGCCAATTTTCTCAAGGCATGCGCCAAGGCCTGTAAAACGACGGGTGTTGTTCTTTTGCTCATTGGCATTTCTGCTGCTTTTGGTTACTTCATGGCCTTGTATGAAGTGCCACAAAAAACAGGCGAAATGATGAAGCTGGTCAGCGACCAACCATGGGTGATCTTTCTCATGATCAATGTGCTGCTTTTTATCTTGGGTACATTTTTAGACATGGCTGCCACCATCCTCATTTGCACGCCTATTTTCTTGCCCATCGCCATGCAGTTTGGTATGGACCCCTTGCAGTTCGGTATCTTGATGCTCATCAATTGTGCCTTGGGACTTAACACGCCCCCTGTCGGCACTGTTCAGTTTGTGGGGTGTGCCATTGGTCAAATATCCGTGGGGCAGGTGATGCGGACTATTGCACCGTTTTATGGTGCACTGTGTATGACATTGATTGCCGTCACCTATGTCCCCGCGTTTTCACTGTGGTTGCCGCAAACTTTTAAGTAATGTTTTGATATGAACGCGAAAGAGTATCCTGTCATCGCCATGCACGAGGATGACAACGTAGCCATTGTGGTCACAGCAGGTGGGTTAAAGGCAGGTGATCAGGTTCGCAAACATCGCACGGACTCCGCCATTACCTTGGTCAACGCGGTGCCCCAGGGTCACAAAGTCGCACTCGTGAACATCGCTGCAGGCCAAGCTGTGATACGTTACAACGTCAGCATTGGCATTGCCAAACAAAACATTGAGGCGGGTAGTTGGGTCCATGAGCGTTTGCTTGAAATGCCCGCTGCGCGCAATTTCGACAATTTGCCCATGGCCACTGCCAAAGTGCCTTTGGCTGAAGCGCTCAAAGACTTTACTTTTGAAGGCTATCGAAACGCGGACGGCTCAGTGGGCACACGCAACATCTTGGCTGTGACCACCACCGTTCAATGTGTGGCAGGTGTTGTCGATGTGGCTGTCCAAAAAATCAAGCAAGAATTGTTGCCCCTGTATCCCAACGTCGATGATGTGGTGGGCATCGAGCACGCATACGGCTGTGGCGTGGCCATTGATGCGCCTGACGCCATCATTCCCATTCGGACCTTGCGCAACATCAGCCTCAATCCTAATTTTGGCAATGAAGTTTTGGTGGCCAGTCTGGGTTGTGAAAAATTACCGCCTTTGCGTTTGTTGCCCCCCGGAAGTTTTCCATTGATGCCCTCGCAATCTGAGATTGACGGCCCGCACACTGTTTGCTTGCAAGATGAACAGCATGTTGGCTTCATGAGCATGATTCAGCACATTGTTGAAAGTGCCAAACCTCATTTGCAACGATTGAACGCCAGGCAGCGAGAAACTGTGCCGGTCAGTGAACTTGTGGTGGGCGTGCAGTGTGGTGGCAGCGATGCATTCTCTGGTGTAACTACCAACCCCATCGTGGGCTATGCCACCGACTTGTTGGTTCGCGCGGGTGCCACCGTCATGTTCAGCGAGAACACAGAAGTCAGAGACGCTGTGGCCCAATTGACGCACCGTGCAGCAAGTACCGATGTGGCGCAAAGCATTGTGCGCGAATTGTCTTGGTACGACCAATACTTAGAGCGCGGCCAAGCAGACCGAAGTGCCAACACCACCCCCGGTAACAAGGCAGGCGGTTTGTCCAACATTGTTGAGAAAGCCATGGGTTCCATCGTTAAAAGTGGTTCCATGCCTATTCAGCATGTGTTGGCACCCGGTGAAAAACTTCAAGCCAATCAAAAGGGATTGGTCTTTGCCGCAACGCCGGCCAGTGATTTCATTTGCGGAACTTTGCAATTGGCCGCAGGCATGAACCTGCATGTTTTTACAACAGGACGGGGCACCCCTTATGGTTTGCAAGCTTGCCCTGTTGTCAAAGTTGCAACCAGAACAGAATTGGCCAATCGCTGGCACGACTTGATGGACCTGAACGCCGGCCGTGTGGCCGACGGCGAGATTTCCATTGAAGAGGGTGGTTGGGAATTGTTTAAATTGTTGATCGAGGTGGCCAGTGGCCGCAAAACTTGGGCAGAGCATTGGAAACTTCACAACGCATTGGTTCTATTCAACCCCGCCCCCATTACCTAAAATCGCAACTTGCATCCAATCAGGATCAAACTAGGAGACCCACATGACTGATCGCCGTCAATTTCTGCAAACGTCAATGGCCCTCGCTGCCGGCTTACTTGCAACTAATTCATTCAGTCAGTCTGCTTGGCCTGCCAAGCCCATCAATTATTTGGTGGCCTTTCCTGCAGGCGGTACCACCGATATCCTGGCCCGTTTGGTATCGCAAAAACTGGGTGCTGCGCTAGGCACCACCATGGTCATAGAGAACAAAGGCGGTGCAGGCGGCAGCGTGGGATCTGAAATTGCAGCGCGTGCACCCGCCGATGGCCATCATCTTTTGGGAGGCACCATCAGTTCCCACGCCATCAACGTCAGCCTGTATCCCAAACTGGGCTACGACCCCATCAAGTCATTCACACCTGTTTATTTGTATGGCACCAATCCTGTCGTCTTGGTGGTCGCAGCCAACAGCCCTTACAAATCGCTTCGCGATTTGATGATGGCTGCAAAAGCCAATCCTGGAAAGTTGTCGGGCGCTTCGGCTGGCAATGGAACCTCCCAACATTTAGCCCAAGAATTGTTGGCATTCAAAGGCGATGTGAAGTTCACGCATGTGCCCTACAAGGGCAGCGCGCCTGCCATTCAAGACGTCATGAGCGGCCAAGTCGATTTCATGTTTGACACCACAGTGGTGGCTGGAGCACACATTCAAAGTGGCAAGCTGCGAGCGCTGGCGGTGACCTCTGGCAAACGCTTGACGGATGCTTTCACCGATGTTCCTACAGTGGCAGAATCTGGCTGGCCTGGTACGCAAGGTTTTGAAGTGGTGTCCTGGCAAGCCTTGTTTGCGCCAGCAGGGACGCCCAAACCCATTGTTGACCGCTTGCACGCCGAAATTCTCAAGATCATTCAGACGACTGAAATGCAGGACAGAATCAAAGGACTTGGCATGCAGCCTTCAGTGCTGACGCCTGAGCAAGTGCTGAGCTTTCAAAAAGCAGAAATTGAAAAATGGGCGCAAGTGATCAAGGCTGCCAACATCAGGCTTGAATAAGCCCTTTCAAAACAATCACTTTGCATGAGCCGATCACTTTTGAATGATTGGCCCAAAAGCTAACTGAATCTCAGTTGCTGCCGCCTACCAAAGAATAAGCGCTGGTATTGTTTTGCAGCCATTCCTGTGACAGTTTGTCGCTCTGCTGCGCAGGATGGAAGCTGGCTTTTTTGTAAGACTTCCAGTGTCCAAAGTTGCTAGTTAGCAAGCCATCTTTGGCCAACAACAATTTGTAACCGCTTTTCCAAGTACTGAACTTGAACAAGCTACCATCGCGCCACAAGTTGTGCATGGTTTGCAACATCACATCAGTGAGGAAGGTGTAGGTCACATAGTGAAAAATGCGAATGCGCCATTTTTCATTGCCGCCCAAAGCTTTGTAAACATCAAAGGCGGTGCAACGGTGTTCGGCTTCTTCGGCCGCGTGCCATTGCCACATGGTTTTGAGGCGCGGTTCAGTGCCTTCAAAAATCTCGGGATGGCTCAATAGCCAATCGGCAAAGATGTCCGTGAAGTGTTCTGTGGCAGCCGTAGCAGCCAGCTGCTGTCGAACATTTTGATGCGAATTGGCTTTGATCCGATTGGCTGAGCGCTCGGCGATGATGTTCTTAAAGCCTTGCAATTCAATGTGGCCATTGAACAAAGCATGGATGCGGCGGTGTGTCGCTTCTTGGCCAATGAAGCCTTTCACTTCCTCGGCAAATTTTTCCCGAGTGGCGTCGTCCATCTGCTTGGCACCTTCACGGACGGAATCGATGAAGAACTGCTCGCCCACAGGAAAGCTCATGGACAGTGCATTGAAGAAGGCAGATTTGAACGCGTCGCCACCACACCAGCGGGTGTCAAAGGGGGTGTTCAAGTCCACCAAAAGTTTTCTAACGGCAAGTTCAGACATGGAGAAATCCTAATGTTGAGCGGATTTTAAGAAGTTTGCGGGTTGTCGTGTATGTATTGGATCAAAGCCCGTGCAAGTTCTTGCCCTTTGTCTTCCTGTACAAAGTGCCCAGCACCCCTAATTTGCGTGTGGTTTTGCCCCTGAGCGCCTGGAACTTTGCGTTGCCAAGCCACTTGGCCGCCTTTGGTCACAGGGTCTCGGGTGCTGAACAAAGTGATAAAAGGTTTGTGCCATGCCTTGAAAAGCGCCCAAGCGCGCTCGTTGGCGGGTCCGGCGGGGTCATTTGGGTGGATGGGGACCAGCGTGGGGAAGACTCTGGCACCCACTTTGTAACGGCTGTTAGGGTAGGGCGCATCGTAGGCGGCAACTTCTAAGTCGCTTAAGCCTTGTGCGCACCCCGTTCTGACAATTTTTCCAATGGGAAACCAGGGGCTGTACATGGCAAAAGCTCGCCAGACATGAAAAGCGGTTGGAATTTTCTCTTTACCAGTGGGCAAGCCGCCGTTGCTCAAGGCAATGCGCGCAAATCGATCGGGCATTTCTGCCACCATCCGCAGCCCAATGAGCGAGCCCCAGTCTTGGCAAAAAAGGGTGATGTCTTTGGCATCGACTGACTCCAACCAGGCACTCATCCACTGCACATGATTTTCGTAGGTGTAGTCTGAACGCTGAGTGGGTTTGTCAGATCGGCCAAAACCAACTTGATCGGGCACCAAAACCCGCATGCCAGCCGCCACCAAAATGGGAATCATTTTTCGGTACAAAAAAGACCACGCAGGTTCGCCATGCATGAGCAATACCACGGGCCCGTCTCTTGGCCCCTCATCGATGTGGGCAATTCGGAGCCCGCCCAATTCAGTGTAGTGGGGTGTGTACGGAAAGTCGGGCAATTGTTGAAACCGTTCTTCTGGTGTTCGAAGAAAGTTTGCAACGTGAGGAAGTGATCGCATGGCGTGGTTCTAACTTAATGCTTGCTTTAAAAAAGATGGCTGACTTGAATGGATTTTTGGCCTGCGGGCAAGCTTAAAAAATCACCATCCTTGGCCACTTGAATCTTGCCTTTGAAGGCGTCGGCGGTGCCCTTTAGAAAAACATCGACCAAGCCGGGCAATGGCAAGGGCGGGGCGATGTGGTGCAACAACAAATAAGCCACCTGGGCTTGTTGGGCAATTTCGGCCGCTTGCACGGGTGAGGTGTGGTAGTCCGTGATGTCCTTCATGATTTGTTCAAGCTTGTCACGCTTGGCCGTTTTGGCACCCTCTTGCACCAGCTTCATCAATTCCATCGACATGGCCTCGTGGATAAGAACATCGACACCCTGCGCAGCCTGGGTGACATGCACCGAAGGGGTGGTGTCGCCGCTGATCACAATGCTTCTGTCTTTGTATTGAATTTTGTAGCCCACAGCAGGATGAATGGGGGCATGCGCCACACTGAAGGCAAAAATTTTGGTGTCTTGGCTGTCATACACCAGCGTTGTTTCAAAAGCTGGCGTTTTGAACGAAATGGGCTTTGCACCAAATCCGCTACTGGGCACAATGGCCTCGCCATGGTGCGCCACTCGGTAGCCGCGGTCTAAGCTGTAGGCCTGCATGAAACCATTCACAACCGTGTCAACACCTTCTGGGCCATAGACATTGAGAGCTTGTGAATTGGAATTGGAAACCCAGCGTTGCAATAGCAACTCCCCCAAGCCATCGATGTGATCGGAATGAAAGTGGGTTAAGAAAACGCCCTGAATGAGGCCTGTGTTGAAACCCATTTTGTTGATGTTTCGCACGCTGGCATTGCCGGTGTCAAAGACAAACATCTGTTGACCCGCAATGACCAACGTACAGGGGCCACCCCGCTTTTCATCGGGCATGGGGGAGCCTGCACCGCACACTGCAATGTGCAAACCATCGGGTAAATTTTGGAGCGGGTTGCTGCTCATGCGCTGCGCAGCGACACGTTTGGCGATGGCCATGCTCAGTGGTTCGTGAAATACGTACAAAGCACCGGCCAAGAGGGCTATCAGTGTTAGCAACAGAACAAATGAAGACGTTTTAGTCAAACGCATGGTCATACTCCAAAAATCCTGGCCAACCGAATGCCAAAGCCTTGAATCCAAGGCGAAACATAGCGCAACTTGGGCCGACTGGCCTCGGCTGCTTTGATGATTTGCTGGACGATGCCATGCGTACTGCGTGCCTCTAAAAATTTAAAAGTAGCGTGCTCTTTCTTCTTCATGGCTTCAGCTTGGTGAGAAAAATAAGACGACGCATTCATCCATTCGTACTTGCTATTGGTCATGGCCTGATTGAAACCAGTGTGAATGGCGCCGGGCTCAATGAGTGCAATTTGAATGTTCTTTTTGAGTTGATCCATTTCTGCACGCAGACCTGCGCCCGCTGCAGACAGTGCAAACTTGCTCATGCTGTAGGGCATCAAAAAGGGCATGGGGACCCTGCCCGCGATGGAGCTCACAAACAAGACGCTGCCTCTTTCTCTGGCAATCATGCCTCGCAATGCCACTTGGGTGAGCGCTAAAGTTGAGAACAAATTGACTTCAAAGATTTGTCGAACGCGTTGCATGTCCACTTCCGCCAACGACCCCGATTCACCCATGCCAGCGTTGTTGATCAGGACATCGATGGGATAGGCTGAAATACTTTCGCGATCTGCTTCTTGCGTGATGTCCAGTTTGAAAGTTTCCAACACAATATTTCGTTGGCTTGCTTCTGCCATTAAAGCATTCGACTGATCGTCTGTTTGGGTGGTGGCCAATACGCGATGGCCCCGAAGCGCTAAAGCAAATGCAGCATCTTTGCCAATGCCGGTCCCTGCGCCAGTGATCAGAATTGTTTTTTTCATCTTGAATTATTTGTTGGAGGCAAGTTTGAAAACGCGGGTGAGTCGGTCCATTGAACACCAATAAAAATCGTTGTGCCAACCAGGACTTGGAAAGACCACGCCTTGCATCCAACCACCCGTTTTGATGCGCGATTTTTCGTGGCCTGTTTCAATGTCTAGAACCACCACTTGTTCATTGAAGCGCTTGTAATCATTCACGCACAATTCACCCGAACTGGGAAACAAAAGCAAGTGACTGGCAGTGCCCATTTCAGGCAGATGCCAAAGAACTTCCAATTCAACATTTGAAGAGTTTGGTGTTGCAATGATTCGCCACGCTTTCAAGTGTTTATTGGCTGAATCAAAACCCACAACAATTCGTCTGACAGTATCCACCAATGGGGGATTGGTGACACTGCCAAACGGCAGACCACTCACGGGCCATGTCTGAAATGAATCTGATTGCTTTAGCGAAATGCGAATCAAGCGATTGGGATCTTTGTTTTGTCCTGCACCCAACATGCTCATTTGATAGTTGTGTTGACCATTGTCCATCAGCCATCCGTTGTCGCCATCTATCACCATGTCCCATGCATAACTTTGTGAAGCATGTTGAAGGTAATGACATTGCCACGTTGTATCGCGAACGAGTCTTTGCGAGGCTTCGTGCCAGTGGAATCGCCAAACACGCGAAACACCCACCACGTAGACCGTGTTGCCAATGGCACTCAAGCGGGCAATGGAAGCCTCAGGGCAAATCACATCGTTGCAAGCAGATTTGAATGTCTCGGGGTGGAGGGTGGTGAGTTGTGCTTGCGTAGAGTCCGACAAATTTTTGGTCACAATCAAACCGTTGTCTAACACCACAAAGGAGTTGTACGCCTCATGAATAGGCAACAAATAAGATTTGATCAAATTGCACTGTCGATCCAGTTTGTGGGCATACCTGCCGTAGACCACGACCAAGCTGCCATTGGCATGAACTGCCATGCCACCAGGCCACATGGGACCACCCGTGAGGGGAATCGACTGTCGAATGGGTTTGAGCGTGATGGGATCAATCAAACTCACTGTGGCACTGGTTGAGAGGCCTAAGTGTGATCTGAGAACTGAATGGGTCAATAAAAAAACTTCACCTGGCGCGCCCAATACGGTCATAGTCGACATCTGCGTGCGTCGACTTGTGACTTGAAGCGAGGCGCCCGCCTCAATGTTCAGCGCGCAGGTCAATGGGGCTGTTTGCAATCTTGCTGGGCCTGCGTCTTCGCTAGGCCATGGACTGTCAAAGTAGCTTGAGGTTTGCATGCTAGGCCATTCTTCTGGCGCGTCGTCTGCGCCACATCCAAGCCAAGCTTGCCGTGAGCAACATGACAAAGCCCGCTAAATGCCACTGATAGCGTGGCCAATAAACAAACACCAACGAGTTGATGATGACTTGTTGAATGGGGTCATACCCTTCAGGCATGGCCAAGACGCCGTTGGCTTTGGCCCATTTGGCGTAATCGTTCTGCATGCTTTGAAATAGCTCAGGCAGTTCGAGTTGCAGATCTTTGGTTTCGCCCGGATCGGTCATGATGTTGTAGAGGTGCCATTTGCCATCGCCCACGGGTGCCAAATTGCTGACCAATTTGTAGTCACCCTTGAACAAAGCCGAATTGCCCGATAGCTCATAACCCAAAATTTCGTCAGGGCTTCGGACGCGAGTGGCTGTGCCAGAAATCACAGGCAACAAACTGTGACCCGTCAATGGATAAATGCTTTGTCCTTTGTACATGGTGCCTGGGTGTTGGACTTGTGCCAGGTCCAACAGGGTGGGCACAATGTCATTGACATGCGTCAAGCTGTGATGAATGCGCGGGTTGGGGTCTTTGTTTTTAGAAGGCACGCCCGAAATGATCAAGGGCACGCGTATGCCGCCTTCACCTGCATAAAACTTGTAGGTGCTCAAGGGTGACGTGGCCGCACTGGCCCATTGCGGTCCAATGATGCTGTACGCGCCTTTGCTGCCCAGTTTGTCAATGTCGCGGTTGTAGTGTCGATCCAGCCACCACCGGCCCACCGCCAATGCGTAGGGGTCAGAGGCTTCTGCGCCGTTGTCGGACAAGAACACAAACACCGTGTTGTCGTATTCACCTGTTTCTTTGAGGTGTGCCATCAGTCGGCCAATGTGATGGTCCATGGCTTCGGCCATGGCGGCATAAACCTCCATGCGTCTGGCGTGATACGCTTTGTCTGAAGCACTCAATGACGCCCAAGCAATGTGGGTGCTTGGCAAGGGCGCCATCGGTGTATTTGCAGGAATCAAACCCAGTTCGATGGCTTTGCTGCGTCGTTCTTGCCGCAGCACATCCCAGCCTTGGTCGTACTTGCCTTTGTATTTATCGATGAATTCTTGGGGTGCTTGAAGCGGGATGTGATTGGCTTGAAAAGCCACGTAAGCAAAGAATGGTTTGTCCGATTTGGCATCGGTTTTGAGATAGTCCAATGTTTTACTGATGTAAAACTCCGATGAATAAAATTCCTTGGGCATCTTGGCTTCTTGCCCATCTTCGTACCAATAAACTTTGTCGGTCAGATCCAAATAAAGTTTGCCTGTTTCCCAGTTGTCGGAGCCACTGTCACCCATCACCAGTGAGCGGTCAAACCCTCTGGCAGGGGGCAGGTTGTGAGGCTCTTTGCCAACGTGCCATTTGCCTGCCACATAGGTGCGGTAGCCGCTGTCTTGTAACAAAGTGGCCACCGTGACCACGCGATTGTTGAGCACACTCAAATAACCAGCCCGACCGACATGCGACTGAGGAATGGTCTCGCGCATGTTGCCAACCCCATTCAAGTGATTGTCGACGCCCGTTAACAGCATCGAACGGGTCGGGGAGCAAGATGCACTCACATGAAAGTTTGAAAAGCGTGTGCCATTTTGGGCCAATTGATTTAAGTGCGGTGTCTGAATTTCACTGCCAAAGGCGCCCACATCGCTGTAGCCCCAATCGTATGCCAGCATCACCACCAAGTTGGGACGTTTTGCCCAAGCGTTGAAACTGCTGAGCAAAAGCATTGCGGCCATCGCGGCCATGCATGTGTTGTAGAGACGCTGACGAAGTGTCATGTTGAGGCAGTGGTTGCGGTGTTGAACTTATCGTGCAAAGCTTTTTCAATGACCCAGAACCTGTCTTGGCCCCAGGCAGCGGTGTCTTCGAATCGGAATGAAGGAACGCCCCAGAGGCCCAATGAAAACAAGGCCTGTCGGTTCTGTTCTGCAATGGCGCGCCAATGCGTGTCGTTGGATTGGCTTTTGAGAATATCTTTTGCTGCGGACCAATTCAGGCCTGCACGTTCCACAATGATTTGAAGGTGTGAGTCAGTGCCGGCGTCTAAGCCTTCAGACCAGACGCCTTGCATGAAGGATTGGACATACGCTTCGGCTGCGTTGTGCATTTCGGCAAAGGGCATGAGCGCCAAACCTCGTTCTGTGGGCTTGCCCAGCGGGTCGTTGAGACAGCCAAATGGCACCCCTTGCACAAAGGCTTCGCGGGCGGCATCTCGGCTGATGTATTTGCGTTTTTCTGCAGGCACAGGCAAACCTCGCATGGCCATGGGCAACACATAACGCAAGTTCACTTGAATGCCAGAATTTCGGGCCCAGGCAAATATTTTGGCAGCGGAGATGGCCGAGTAAGGACTTCTGAATGAAAAGAAAAAATCGATGTGTGTGCCTTTGAGCACAGGATCAATGGCTTGATATTGAACAGTTGGGAAAAGCGGACCGTTGTAGGTGTCTTGACACAATCCCAAATCATTCAATCTTTCTTCGAGGTGATGTAAACGGTCAATGCCCCAATACCACTCGCCTTCGTAGTAAATGGTGGCGCCTAAATAGTGCCCCCATTTTTTTTGCCGTGCATTGTTGAGTGCTTTTTGCGGTGTTGGACTTTCATTTTCAAGCGCTTCAACTTCGTCAAAAGTCCACGCAATTTGATGGTGTGATGCCAGTCGTTTCGCATCCAATTGACTGTAAACCTGAAGCCGCTCGCGTTCTGGTACAGCCGAATCAGAGGGTGCATTGATAGGGTAGGTTTCTAAACTGACCTTGAATTTATTTAATAACTTCGGCAGGACACTTGCCAAAAGTTGAGAGTAGGGGTCGGCTGGTTGATGAAAAAAATGCAAGACATGGGGGCGATTTTGGGCGGAGCGCTTTCTTTCAGCGCTCAACCGTTGCTGAAGAAGGCGTTCTCTCGATAAAAGACGCTTGCTGATGATGGGCATCAACCAGCTTTTGAGACTTCGCAGGGCCATCTAATCTACCTATCTCATTGATTTCTGAGCCAGCTTAACATCGTGCACAATTCACTCCATACACATGTGTATTGATGCGTAACTTTAGCACATCAGGGCTGTTTCAAGGTTCAGGGTTTTCGCTATCCAAAGCCCTTCTTTAATTTGGAAGAACTTTCGACTCATGCAAAATCAGGTCATGATTGCAATACAACTTCAAAAAGAAATGCCAAGCTCAAAAGCAGCCATCGTTGAACCTATTCGCCTCACGCGTGATGATTGGCTGGATGAGGCTTTTCGCGCGGTGGTGGCGGGGGGCTTTGACCAAGTCAAGGTGTTGTCAATTGCAGAAAAATTGAAGGTCACCCGAGGCAGTTTTTATTGGCACTTTGCCGATCATGCCGATTTGATTGGCAGCTTGCTCATGCGGTGGAAACTACAACAGTTGGCCTTGGATGCGCACCTTCAGGCCAATCAGAGCGGGGACCCTATCAAAGATTTGAACTTTGTGGTCGATGAAGCCTTTTCACAGGCTGGGGCTGCCATGGAGAATTTGCGCTTTGAGCAAGCCATGCGGGCCATGAGCCAACAAAATGCTGAAGCTGCACAAATGTTGGTCGAGGTGGACGCAGCGCGAATGGCCTTGTTTCAGTCGAAATTTTTCTTGATCGTCAATGATCAAAAAAAGGCCAGAGATTTGGCCGCCCTGTTGTATTTGGCCATTGTGGGCAGTTACCAAGCTTTAAGTCGACCCGTCAATCCACCCAACATTCGGCAGTATTTACAAGGGCTGATTTCACACTATTTGGTTGAAAAACAAGTGGGCTGATCTGCTGCCTAATCTAGGCGTTGGACAGGTGGCATTTGCCATTTCAAATTGAGCGCATCCTCTTTGGGCCAATACAAACGTGCATTCAACAAAAAGGGTGCATTGGCTTTGACGGGAAGCCAGTTGTTCTTCATGTCAGGGTTGGCAGGTGCTTCCGCTTGAATCCAAATGTCCAGAGACCCATCGCTGTTGTAGTGCAGGTCATCGCGATCGCCCAACGCAAATCGATGTAAGGGGTTGTCAATTAAAAATTCATCGGCGCCATAGGCCGTGATGGACCAAAAGGCTTTGACAGGTGGCAATTGTTTGGCATCAAAATGGATGCGGTAAGCGTGCTTTCCGTTCAATGCACGACCCTGTTGATCGGATGCCGTATTGGGGTAGATAGCATCCTCAGGCAAATTGGCACCCAAGCCCACCATGGCGACAACAGCACGCGTGTTGTAGTCGGTGCCGTACTTGCCCAAGTTGAGCGGCGGCGTGCGCCACGAGCCTTCTTTGTCTCGGTCATTCAGCGTGCGCTTGATTTTCAAATCTGCCAGCCATCGACCCACTGAAAATCCAAAGCCATTGATGGCCGACAGCTGGACCGTTTGACCGGGTTCAAGGCCTTCTAGCGCCAAGCGTTTGAGCAGTGGGGCATCCTCAGGCGCGGCGGGATTGTCCACCATCAATTGAAACAGACGCTCAAAAAATACCGGTGTGCTGAGTGCTTTGATTTGAGCGACTGGGGGTAGCCCTGGTGCCGAAACATTGATTGGTTTCTCAGCAGGATTGGCCGCAATGACATTTTCTGAAGAATTGAAAGCTTGTAGTTTTAAGCCATCTTGAATGCGATGAACGGTTTCAAAGTCGGCTGTGCCGTTGGTTTGCGTTCGCCCAATGAGCCACACCATGTCGGTGGGCGAACGGAGCAAGGTCATGTTCTCTGGAACAGTGCCTTGCCAATCGGGCCCTGCCAATAAGTAGAGGGCGGCGTTGCCAGTGCGCGTTCGGGTTCCTGGCGATGCAAACACATTGGTCCACGCATCCATAAAGGGCATCAACTCATAGCGCTCTGATTGGACGGGCATTTCAAAGAGCCATGGCCCTTTCTTCATGCTCAGAAATGCGGTGGTGTAAAGGGTGTCGACATTAGGTCTGACCACATCTTTGAAGTTGGCGTCTGGAAATTGTCGGACTCGACGCAGCGCGTTTTCAGGGCCAATGTTGATGGCGCTTTGCGCGCGCGTGATGTCCATGATCACCAAGGGATAGCCATACACATAAGCCTCGGCACCCAACATGATTTTGTCTTTGAGTGCATACAGCGTCACCAGCAATAAGCCTATCAGCAAGCCAACAACCATGACAACGCGACGCATGATGGGCCAGACAGTTTTAGACATAAATTGAATTCGCAGTCCCTACTTTGATCAGTTGTACCAGTAGGTGTATTCGTCTTCTTTGGTGTGATGCTGATCTAAAGTTTTGTCGATCATGATGGGCATTTCAATGAAGGTGGGCCAAAGCGGCTCGGCCATGCCCTGATGGTGAGATTTCAACAGCGCTTGCAGTTCTTTGAGCTTTTCAATTTGAGTGCTCGCCAGATTGTTTTTCTCCGTGGGGTCTGACTTGAGGTCATACAAAAAATCTTTGTCGGGCTTGGCTGAGTGAATCAATTTCCAGCCCTTGAATTGAACCGCACGCAAGCCACCATCCCGCCAAAACAGCGGGCGATCTGGCAAGGCTTGCTTTGCAACTTTGGCGTTGGTGTGTTGAAGTGCCTGCAAGATGTTCACCCCATCGATGGGGCGGTCTGACGGCATTTTTGCGCCTGCAGCAGCCACCAAAGTGGGTGTGAAATCAATGTGAGAGGTTGGCTGTTTGAATTGTTGCCCCGGACTAATTTGCGCTGGCCATTGCATGGCAGTTGGGACCCGCAATCCACCTTCGAAGAAAGTGAGCTTCCATCCTCGGTAAGGTTGATTGACATCCGGAATACCGATGTAACCTGGCGCACCGTTGTCGCTAGAAAAAATGATCAACGTATTTTGGTCAATGCCGTTGTCTTTGAGTGCCTGAAGGACACGGCCAACACTTCGATCGACCGAGCGAATCATGGCGCCATAAACGCGGCGACGGTGATCTTTAATTTGGGGCAGGGCGTCGTAGTCTTCTTTGCTGGCTTGGAGGGGCGTGTGAACACCCCAATGCGCCAAGTACATGAAAAACGGTCTGTTTTTATTTTTGCCAATCGCGTTGACGGCTTCGTCGGTGAAGTAATCAGTGAGGTAGCGTTTGGGTTCAAACCAAGTCCCTCCATTGAAGCTCACGCCAAACCGCATGTTGGGCCACAAGAATCTGTCAATGGGATCAAAGTCCTGTTTGGAGTTGACCGAACGGGGATCGTTCACAGGCAAATACAAACCGCTTTCCATGAACAGACTTTCGTCAAAACCTTGGTTGTTGGGGCGCATTTCTGGCGTACTGCCCAAGTGCCATTTGCCAATGTGAATGTTGTGATAGCCACGCTCTTTGAGGATTTCGGCAGCTGTGCGTTCTGAGGGCGGCATGCCCAGTTGGTCAAAGCTGGGCGTGGCTTTGGCTTTTGCATGGTCGACACTCACAGGGTGTGGCTTGGTGGGGTCGGTGTACAAAGAGCCTGCAACGCGGGCCATGGCGCCAGGGGTGGGTGTGAACTCAACGCCAAACCGCCAAGGGTAACGACCCGTTAGCAGGGCCGCACGCGATACAGTACAAACTGCGCTGCCTGCATAGGCCTGATCAAACCGCACGCCTGCATTGGCGATGGCATCGATGTGAGGCGTGGGGACACCTTCTGCGCCACGGCCACCGCCATGCATGGTGACATCGTTGATGCCCAAATCGTCGGTCAAAATGACAATGATGTTGGGAGGCCTTTGCGCAGCTGGCGTCGCTTCAGAGACAGGCCCATTGGCCCATGGAATGTCTTGCGGTGCACTGCGAGGATGTGCCCAATCTGTGTACCAGCCCAAGCTGTATTGCAAGATGTAAAGCCGGTTGACGTATGCCAAACTGACCAATCCAACGACAATTCCCAAAATGATCAGCGATTTGCGTTGTATTTTCATAAGGCCTTGCTTTAATTGAGTAGTGCTTGCGCAAATTCGCGGGCGTCAAAAGTTTGCAAATCATCCAGTTGCTCGCCCACACCAATGAAATAAACAGGAATGGGTTTTTCGCGCGCGATGGCGCACAGAACGCCGCCTTTGGCGGTGCCATCTAACTTGGTCACAATCAATCCAGTTAGGCCCAAGGCTTCGTCAAATGCTTTGACTTGCGTCAGGGCATTTTGACCGGTGTTGCCATCAATCACCAAAAGAACTTCGTGCGGCGATTCAGCATCAGCCTTTTGCACCACACGTTTGATTTTTTTAAGCTCTTCCATCAAGTGCAGCTGGGTGGGTAACCGGCCTGCGGTGTCAACCAAGACCACATCACGACCACGCGCCTTGCCTGCAGAAACAGCATCAAAACTGACGGCCGCCGGATCACCGCCTGCTTGGCTGATGATTTCAACTGTATTGCGTTGGGCCCACACTGCCAACTGTTCGCGGGCTGCAGCGCGGAAAGTGTCTGCGGCTGCTAGCAAGACGCTGGCGCCTTGTTCTGCCATGTGGTGCGTCAGTTTGCCAATCGATGTGGTTTTGCCTGCGCCATTGACACCGGCCACCATGATGACCATGGGTTTTTGATTGCCAATGTGAAGTTGCTTTTGCAATGGCTGCAGTAAATCAGTGATGGCGTCTGTGAGCAATGCCTTCACGGCCATGGGCTCGCTTGCCTTGCTTGCTTTGACGCGGGCTTTTAAATCTTTCAGCAAATGTTCAGTGGCCTTTACGCCCGTATCAGCCATGAGCAGGGCGGTTTCTAACTCTTCGTACAGGTCCTCGTCAATTTGGGTGCCAGTAAAAACAGCCGCCAGGCTACCGCCTGTTTTTTTCAGGCCAGCTTTGAGTTTGCCAAACCACGATTCACGCCCAGTCTCTTTCGAGTCCGAGCTGACAATGCTGGCCGATTCAGTTTGAGTTGAGCCAGAGGTTCCTTTGGCCTCGGTGGTTGGATCGACCGGCGGGGTCTTGGGTTTAGAGCGAAAGAAGCTGAACATATTAGGCCATTGTACGGTGGCTCATTCTAAGAAAAACTGGGCTAGAAGTCTTCATCTTGCGTGCTGAATGCCAGCTTTTTATCTGCCCTGTCGGCGCCTTGCTGTTCAAGGCGTTAAGCTTCACACCATGCGCAAGAATCAAAGCCCATCCAAACCTGCCAACATCGCCAATGCCAAGGGCTCTCCCTCGCACGAGTTGAGAATCATTGGCGGTCAATGGAAACGCTCCAAAATCAAGGTAATCGACAAGCCTGGACTTCGCCCGACCCCTGATCGGGTCAGAGAAACACTGTTCAATTGGTTAGGTCAAGACCTGACGGGTTGGCGGTGCGCCGATGCCTTTGCAGGAACGGGTGCTTTGGGCTTTGAGGCGGCTTCTCGAGGCGCCCAGTCCGTTTTAATGGTGGAACAAGACCCTCAACTGGTCAACTTGTTGTTGGACACACACAAGCGGCTTTCAGCCAATGCGGTTCAAGTGCAAAAAGGCGATGCCATGATGGCGCTGCAACGTCTGGCACCCTCTAGCTTGGATGTTGTTTTTCTAGACCCTCCCTTTGAAGCACTGTTTTTTGAAAAAGCCTTGCAGGCTGCCGCCAAGGCCGTTGTTCCTGGCGGCTGGGTGTATTTGGAGGCACCGCAAAAGTGGCAAGACGACGCCATCGCCGCTTGCGACTTGGGACTTGTGAAGTACATGAAAGCGGGCGCTGTGCACGCACATTTGCTGCAACGCCCATCCGAGGGATAATCCCTCCAATTGATCAGGAGCCCCGCATGAGCCGATCCGTCATTGCTGTTTATTCTGGAACTTTTGACCCTCTCACATTGGGCCATGAAGATGTGGTTCATCGTGCCGCACAAATGTTTGACAAGGTGGTGGTTGCTGTGGCTGCAGCCCATCACAAAAAAACGCTGTTCACCTTGGACGAACGCTTGTCATTGGCAAAAGAGGTCACTCAAGGTATTGGCAACGTCAGTGTGGTGCCGTTTTCGGGTTTGTTGTGCGACTTTGTGCAAAGCCAAGGTGCGCGCGTCATTGTTCGCGGCCTGCGCTCCGTCACCGACTACGATTACGAAACCCAAATGGCAGGCATGAATCGCCATTTGGCTCCGCAAGTCGACACCATCTTTTTGCACACCAGTGCTTCTGTGCAGCACATCAGCAGCACCTTGGTTCGAGAAATTTCTACCCTGGGCGGAAAAGTAGAAGGATTGGTTTCGCCTGCTGTGTTGAAAGCCCTGCAAGCCAAACGAAGTTGAGCTGTTCCGTAAAGTGCCTTTAAATTTCGGCCGCTTCCACCAAGAAGCGAACGCGTTTTTGCCCTTGCCATTCATCGACATCCAATCGATAGGCTAACTTGACGCGGGCTGGCAGCGGTTCAATGCGGCCAAACCAGATGCCGTCGACCGCTTGGCCTTGGTGTTTGAGCTTGAGTGCCAAATGTTTTTCACCAACGAGGCGCTGCGACACCACCTCGACTTCTTCGCTGAACAAAGGCGGCGCAAAACCTTGGCCCCAGACTTCTCGGTGCATCACTTCGACAAACTCTGCGCGGCGGTATTTGCCGTCGAGTGGGCCATCGGTTTCTAATTTGCGCTGAAGCGTGGCGGGTGACAACAATTGCGCGGCCACTGCCATAAAAGTAGTTTCAAACAGCTCTAAATTTTCTTCTTCAATGGTGCAGCCTGCCGCCATGGCGTGACCACCAAATCGAAGCAACAAGTCAGGATGTTGTTTGGCCATCAAGTCGAGGGCATCGCGCAGGTGAAAACCAGGAATGGAGCGACCCGAGCCCTTGAGTTCGTGTTCTTTGCCTGGCGCATTGCTGGCTGCAAAAACAAAGCAGGGTCGGTGAAATTTGTCTTTGATGCGCGAGGCCACGATGCCCACAACGCCTTCGTGAAAATCGGGATCGAACACGCAAATGGCGGGTGGCGGTTCATCACTTTCATCAAACAGGGATTCGGCTATTTCCATGGCTTGTTGGCGCATATCGCCTTCAATGTCGCGCCGCTCACGGTTGATGGCATCGAGTTGACTGGCCAGTTCATCGGCGCGCGCTGCATCGTCGGTGGTCAGGCATTCAATACCGAGCGTCATGTCTGAGAGTCGACCCGCGGCGTTGATGCGAGGGCCCAAGGCGAAACCAAAATCAAAGGTGGTGGCCACTTTGGGCTCACGGCCTGCGGCTTTGAAAAGTGATTGCATGCCGCAGGGCATGAGGCCTGCGCGAATGCGCTTCAAGCCTTGTGCAACCAGACGGCGATTGTTGTTGTCGAGTTTGACCACATCGGCCACGGTGCCCAGCGCCACGAGGGGCAGCAGCGAATCCAGTTTGGGTTGTGTTTCTGCCGAGAAAATGCCTTGTTCTCGCATCGCAGCGCGCAAAGCCAGCAGCACATAAAACATGACCCCTACTCCGGCCAATGCCTTGCTTTCGAAGGTGCAGCCCACTTGATTGGGATTCACAATGACTTCGGCCTGGGGCACTTGGGCAGCAGGCAAATGGTGGTCGGTGATGAGCACTTGCATGCCCAAACTTTGTGCGATTGCCACCCCCTCGATGCTGGCGATGCCGTTGTCAACGGTAACCAGAAGATCTGCACCTGAATCTTTCACACGCTTGGCAATAGAAGCGGTCAAGCCATACCCATCGACCACCCGATCAGGCACGATGTAGCTGACGTGTTGTGCGCCCAACATGCGCAATCCGCGAAGTCCGACGGCACACGCTGTCGCACCGTCGCAGTCATAGTCGGCCACGATGCAAACCTTGCGTTGGTGTTGGATGGCGTGCGCCAAAAGTTGAGCCGCTTCATGTGTGCCCTTGAGAGTTTGGGGCGGCAACAACTTGGCCAGTCCATCGTCTAATTCTTCTGGGCTCAAGATGCCTCGCGCTGCAAACAGGCGAGACAGCAAGGGGTGAATGCCTGCTTGCTCCAAAGACCAGGCACTCCGCGGAGGCACATCGCGTGTCAATATTTGAAAACTCATGAGGTGGGAGCGTCTTTGAGTAAAGCGCCTAATTCTTTTTGAACTGTCGTGGGAGAGAATGCGCGCATCAAAGCATTCAAGATGGATTTTTTTTGTAAACGGTAATGTCGCCAAGCATGCAGGCTGCAAAGTGTGAGGGAGACTTCTTGGTGGGCCGACATGGCATCAACCAAATTCTTGCAAACGGTGCGGTCCAAATGTTCCCATTGCGCTCGCCATTGCGCGGCATGGCTCAACAAGCTGGCTTCTTTTAAATCAAGGTGAATTCGAGCGGGAAGGGTTGGCGGGTAAAGCTGATCCATTTGGCGATGGACCCAAAAAGAGTTCACCGTCCACTTGCCTTGCAAACTGCGCTGATCATTCACAGGGTGTTGATACAGCAACATCTGCATCTCACTTTGCAGCCTTTGCAATGACTTGGCTTTGGACACAGATGGCATCCAGGCATTGACGTGCTGACCGACAACCCTTTCGAGGGCGGCAAATGGCAAGTCTTTGAACAGTTCACCTTGAGCCCGCCACACCAAGGGACTTTCGTAAATCACTTGGAGTCCATCCTCCGCAAAATAAGGTTGAACGGCTGCCAACAAAGCTTGAGATTCTTCTGGCGTGAGCAGAATTTCTGTGGGGTTGAGCATGACAACCTCATTCATACCCACTTGCCAGTGGCAGGGGGTGATGATGGCCTCTTGGCCGTATTGCGGTGTCAAGCCCCACAGTTTCAAAACATCCTCGTGCGGCATCAAATAAGCTGCTTCAGGGTGTTTTTCATTGTCGAGGTCTGTTGGAGTGAAGCCCTGCGAAACACAAGTCATCTTCCCCAATAATGTTGCCAGATGAGGCAAATTCAATGTGCCTAGGCCCTCGGACAGGGGCTCGCTGGGGTTGCATGCGTAGGCAATGATGCTGTGTTGCAGGTCCAATCCGGCAGGGGCAGGGTGTGGGTATAAACCGTCTTTCATGGTGCTATTGTCAGGGATGACACAATCCCCCTTGTGGCTCACAGGCTTGGGGGCGACTTCATGGTGGAAAATACACAAGATGAAATTTGAAATGCCTTACGAGTTGGTGATGGGCTGGCGCTATACCCGCGCAGGCCGAGCCACGCGTCGAAATGGCTTTATTTCCTTCATCTCAGGGGTCTCTATGTTGGGCATTGGCCTGGGCGTGGCTGCTTTGGTCATTGTTTTGTCGGTCATGAATGGCTTCCAAAAAGAAGTTCGTGACCGCATGCTCAGCGTGGTGTCTCACATTGAAATTGTGTCCGCGGACGGTGGCGCCTTGGAAGATTTGGCCGGCACCCTCCAACAAGTGAAGTTGAACAACCAAGTCTTGGGCGCTGCGCCTTACATTTCGGCGCAAGCCCTTTTGGCGCGGGGCGAAGACATGAAGGGGGTCTTGGTTCGGGGCATCGACCCCGCCTTGGAGCCTAGCGTGGTCGATTTGACGGCTGGCATGGCGGCGCAAGCCCGCAATTCAATCAATCAGGGTCTCAGCTTGCCCGGCATTGAAGCCTTGCAGCCAGGTCAATTTGGTGTGGTTTTGGGGCTTGATTTGGCCAGGCAATTGGGACTGCGTCTGGGCGATCCTGTCACCCTCATTTCGCCCAACGGTCAAGTCACGCCAGCGGGAGTTTTGCCTCGCTTGAAACAAATGCAAGTGGTGGGTTTATTCAACTCGGGCCATTACGAATACGATTCCGCTTTGGTCATGGTCCATGTTGAAGATGCCGCGAAAATTTTCAGATTAGAAGGTCCTACAGGGGTGCGATTGAAAATCAAGGATTTGCATGAAGCCCGAAGCGTGGCGCAGCAATTGGCGCCCACCTTGAACGTTGGCATGGGCATCCGGGATTGGACGCAACAAAATCGCACTTGGTTTGCAGCGGTGCAAGTTGAAAAGCGAATGATGTTCATCATCCTGACGCTCATTGTGGCCGTGGCTGCTTTCAATTTGGTGAGCACCCTGGTCATGTCAGTCACAGACAAACGCGCCGACATTGCTATTTTGCGAACGCTGGGGGCCAGTCCCAAAAGCATCATGGGCATCTTCATGGTGCAAGGCTCCTTGGTGGGGGTCATTGGCACATTGGGCGGCTTACTGTTGGGCTTGCTGGTGGCCTTCAACATTGACGTCATCGTGCCGGCATTGGAAACGATCTTCCGCGCCAGTTTTTTGCCCAAAGACATTTACATCATCAGCAGAATGCCCAGCGATCCGCAAATGACGGACATCCTGCCTGTGGCCATCATCTCTTTGCTGTTGGCATTCGCAGCCACTTTGTACCCCAGCTGGCGGGCTAGCCAGGTTAACCCTGCGGAGGCATTGCGTTATGAATAAGCCAGTGCTGGAAATCAGGGGTTTGAGCAAACGATTTGCTGAAGGTCAGCTTGATGTCACCGTGTTAAAGGGCATCGATTTAACCGTTGAAGCGGGTGAGACTGTGGCCATCGTGGGTGCGTCTGGGTCTGGCAAAAGTACCCTGATGCATTTGATGGGCGGCCTCGACAAACCCACTCAAGGACAGGTTCTGTTGCAAGGGCAGGATTGGTCTCAATTGAACGCTTCAGCTCAGGGCGCGCGTCGCAATCAGCTCTTGGGTTTTGTGTACCAGTTTCACCATTTGTTACCCGAATTGACGGCCCTTGAAAATGTGGCCATGCCGCTTCTCATCAGGCGAGAATCACAAGCGCAAGCGCAACAAATTGCCATGAAATGGCTTGACTCTGTCGGTCTACAAAATCGTGCGGCACACAAGCCCGCCGAGTTGTCCGGCGGCGAGCGTCAGCGGGTCGCCATTGCCCGTGCCATGGTGACGCAACCTGCGTGTGTGTTGGCCGACGAGCCAACAGGTAACCTCGACAGAATCACTGCCGAAGCCGTATTCGACCTCATGCTTGGCACGGCCAAAGACCAAGGCACTGCGTTTGTGGTGGTCACACACGATCCGCACTTGGCCTCTCGCTGCAGTCGCGTTTTACGTCTAGACAGGGGCGTTCTGCAGACATGATGGTGCAGTGGATCGACAGCCATTGCCATTTGGATGCCCCAGAGTTTTCGGCGGACCGTTCTGAAGTTTTGAAACGTGCGCAAGAAGCTGGCGTGCAATGGTGTGTCATGCCTGCCGTTCAAGCCAAAGACTTTCTGGCCCTTCAAGACATGGCCAAGTCGTTTGATCAGCCCTATGCATTGGGTATTCATCCCCTGTTTGTGCCGCAAGCCCAGCCAGAAGACTTACTTCACTTGGAAGCTTGTATTCAAAAAGCTTTGAGCGTGTCTGATGATGGCAACATCAATGATCGCAGGTTGGTTGCTCTGGGTGAGATTGGTTTGGATTTCTTTGTTCCCAATTTGTGCGAACCAGAGATGCGCAAGAAGCAATTATTTTTCTACCATGCGCAATTGAAGCTGGCCGATAAATACAAACTGCCTGTGATCTTGCACGTCCGCAAATCGGCGGATCAATTGTTAGGCGGCTTGCGTCGCTTTCAAATTCGGGGTGGTATCGCGCACGCCTTCAATGGCAGCTTGCAACAAGCGAAGGCGTTCATTGATTTGGGTTTTGTGTTGGGTTTTGGTGGCACCTTGACCTTCGATCGTGCCTTGCAAATTAGGCGCTTGGCCACCCAACTGCCTTTGTCAAACATCGTGTTGGAAACCGATGCGCCCGATATTCCGCCTCATTGGCTGTACCGCACACAGTCCGAGCGACAATCAGACACAACATTGATGCCGCAAAATCGAAACGAGCCCTGTCAGTTGCCTCAAATTGCACAGGTCTTGGCACAGCTCAGAAACGAATCACTCACGGTGATTGCACAAAACACGGTTCTAAATACATTGCGTGTGTTGCCTCAACTCCAATCATTCCAAACTGCATGACTGCCAAAAAAAATAAAGCCATTGAACTCCCAGAGGTCAATTTTTCTGAAGATGGCGAGTCTCGGTACTTGCATTTGGGCACGCCTTGGATACAAGGTGCCATGAAAATCAAAGAGCCTTTTGAACTGGAACTGGAATACGTCCAGCGCATGATGGTGGGTTTGCTATTTTTGAAATCTGCTTCTGTGGCAGGTCGTCACGCCATGCAGTTGGGTTTGGGTGCGGCCAGCCTCACCAAGTATTGTTATAAAAAATTGCGTTGGACGTGCACGGCCATCGAGCTGAACCCTGGCGTTCTTCATGCGTGTCGGGGTTGGTTCAAATTGCCTGAAGATGGGCCCCGCCTTCGGGTCATCATTGCGGATGCTGCCAAGGAAATTAAAAGCCAAGAGTGGCAAGGCACGGTCGACATCTTGCATGTCGATCTGTATGACCACGAGGCAGCAGCCCCAGTCTTGGACAGCGTTGAGTTTTATCAAAACTGCCGGGCCTTGTTGGCCGACGATGGCACCATGACCGTCAATTTGTTTGGCCGTTCATCCAGCTACGACCAAAGCCTTTCAAAGATGGCAGAGGCCTTTGGTGAAGACGCATTGTGGGCCTTCAAGCCCACCCGAGAAGGCAACACAGTGGTCATGGCGCAAAGACAAACCAGTCGACCCAAGCGAGCCGAATTGCTTGCACAAGCTGAAGCCATCGAAAATCGATTTGGTTTGCCCGCCACCAAATGGTTGCGAGTTTTTAAACCATTGATCAAATAATTGCCTTCAAAACCTAGGGTTTACCCAAGTTTTGGAGGCGTAAACCTGCTCGCAGTAGGTGAAATCCACATTCGACATTGGCGCCTTTGGCCACACAATTCGGCATCCCAAACTTTTTGGAGGAGTGTCCCTGTGAAAATCAAAAGTCAAAAAGACTTTTTCTCTGGCCTGATGTTCACCGTTGTTGGTGCGGCATTTGCCTACGGAGCAACAAGTTATTCCATTGGTACAGGTGCCCGAATGGGGCCTGGCTATTTCCCATTGTTGCTGGGCGTCATCTTGGCCGTCCTAGGCGCTATCATTTTGTTCAAGTCTTTGGTGGTTGAAACACCCGATGGCGATCCTGTTGGTGCTTTTGCTTGGAAGCCCTTGGTCTTCATCATTGCAGGCAATTTGTTGTTCGGTGTTTTGTTGGGTGGTCTGCCTAAATTTGGATTGCCAGCCATGGGCCTCATTGTTGCCATCTATGGAACAACCATCGTTGTCAGCATGGCGGGTGAACAATTCAAACTCAAGGAAGTCCTAGTGTTGGGCACCATTTTGTCCATCATGAGTTACGCAGCTTTCATCATGCTTTTGAAGTTGCAGTTTCCCGTTTGGCCCACCTTCATTAGCGGCTAAGGAGTCATTTCATGGAATTGTTCAATAACTTGGCGCTGGGTTTTGGGGTGGCTTTCACCTTGCAAAACCTCATGTACGCTTTCATTGGTTGTTTACTGGGGACGCTGATTGGCGTGCTCCCAGGCATTGGGCCCGTGGCAACCATTGCCATGCTCTTGCCAGCAACTTACGCATTGCCTCCAATTGCCGCCCTCATCATGTTGGCCGGTATTTACTACGGTGCCCAATATGGCGGTTCTACCACCGCAATTTTGGTCAACTTGCCGGGTGAGTCATCGTCGGTTGTGACGGTCATTGATGGCTATCAAATGGCGCGAAAAGGGCGAGCGGGGCCTGCCTTGGCCGCTGCTGGCCTGGGCTCTTTCTTTGCAGGGTGCGTTGGAACTTTGATTTTGGCCGCATTTGCTGCACCACTGACTGAAGTTGCTTTTAAGTTTGGCCCTGCTGAGTATTTCTCACTCATGATTTTGGGTCTCATTGGCGCTGTGGTCTTGGCTTCAGGATCGTTGATCAAAGCGGTGGCCATGATTGTGCTTGGCTTGTTGCTGGGTCTGGTTGGTACAGACGTCAACTCAGGTGTTGCCCGATACAGTTTTGACATTCCTGAACTCACAGACGGCATTGGTTTCATCACCATTGCCATGGGTGTTTTCGGCTACGGTGAAATCATTGCCAACTTGTCTCAACCAGAAGACAAGCGTGAAGTCTTCACTGGCAAGGTCACTGGCTTATTGCCAACAGGGGAAGATTTCCGTAATCTGGTTCCTGCGGTTTTGCGCGGCACAACCATTGGTTCTTTATTGGGCATCTTGCCTGGCGGCGGCGCATTGTTGGCTGCTTTTGCAGCCTACACCATTGAGAAGAAAACCAAACTTCGTCCAGGTGAAGTGCCATTCGGTCAAGGCAACATTCGCGGTGTTGCTGCGCCTGAAGCGGCCAACAACGCTGGTGCCCAAACTTCTTTCATTCCATTGCTGACCCTTGGTATTCCTCCCAATGCCGTGATGGCCTTGATGGTGGGTGCTATGACCATTCACAATATTCAGCCAGGCCCTCAGGTGATGACCAGCAATCCCGAACTGTTTTGGGGTTTGATTGCCTCTATGTGGCTTGGCAATGCGATGTTGATCATCTTGAACCTGCCCCTCATTGGTATGTGGATCAAGTTGTTGACAGTCCCTTACCGTTGGTTGTTCCCTGCCATCGTCTTGTTCTGCGCCATTGGTGTTTATTCCACCAACAACAACACTTTTGACATTTGGATGGTGGGTGCATTTGGTGTGATTGGCTACACCTTCATCAAGTTGAAAGTGGAACCGGCACCTCTGTTGTTGGGCTTTATCTTGGGCCCCATGATGGAAGAAAACTTACGCCGTGCGCTCTTGTTGTCACGGGGTGATTGGTCGGTGTTTGTCACGCGTGGTTTGTCGGCCAGTTTGCTGGCTGCAGCCGCAGTCTTGTTGATCATTGTTCTCTTGCCTTCCGTCAAATCCAAGCGCGAAGAAGCCTTCGTCGAGGATTGATGGCCAAGGACCTAGCGTCCTGAGCTTGGCTCTTTCAACGGCACCTTTGGGTGCCGTTTTTCATGGGGCACACCATTGAGTTCACCAATGCGACTAAGGACTTTTCAATTCCTGACACAATGGTTGGCTTGACACGTTTTTAAATTTCATCAAGCAGTACACAATGAATCTGAAACAACACCTCTCAACTTTCACAGCATCAAGCTTGGCCCTGATGGGGGTCATGGCTTTGTCGCTGTTTCCTGCAGTTGCAAATGCACAGACATCAAGCATTGCCTACCCCACCAAACCCATTCGATTGGTCGTGCCCTTTCCAGCTGGGGGTGCCACTGACATTTTTGCCCGAACGCTCTCCCAAAAATTGGCTGAAAAAATTGGTTCAGCGGTGGTGGTCGAAAACAAACCTGGCGCCGGCGGCACTCTAGGTTCAGATTTGGTGGCCAAGTCGCCTTCAGATGGCTACACCTTGTTGTTGGCCACTTCAAGCACCCACTCCATCGGACCCAACTTGAATCCCAAAATGCCTTACGACGCGGTGCGTGATTTCACACCCATTGCACAAGTCGGCAATGCGCCCAGCATCATGTTGGTTCCCAACAGTTCGCCAGCCAAAACGATTCAAGAGTGGATTGACTACGCCAAGAAAAATCCGGGTCGTTTGAACTATGCCTCTAGCGGCAATGGCACCATCGTCCAACTCACCGCCGAGTTGTTTAAATCTCAGGCAGGTTTGTATGTGGTGCACATTCCCTACAAGGGGACGGCATTGGCCATGCCCGATTTAATCAGCGGCAAGATCGATGTTTTGTTTGATTCATTGCCCACTGGCTTGCCACATGTCAAGGAGGGTAGGCTGCGTGCATTGGGTGTTACTTCAGCGCAAAGAACCAGCATGGCGCCTGGCCTGCCTGCCATTGCTGAAGTGTTGCCGGGCTACGAATCAAACACGTGGTTTGGTTTGTTTGGCCCTGCTGGTGTTCGTCCGGAAATTGTGAACCGCGTCAATGCCGCAGCACTGCAAGCCTTGGCCGATCCTGAAGTCAAAGACAAATTGCTTCGATTGGGCATTGAACCCATTGGCACTTCGCCAATGCAGTTTGCCACCATGTTGTCAGCAGAGTCTGCCAAATGGAAAAAAATCATCAGCGAACGCAAAATAACGTTGGACTAAGCCATGACCTTTGATTTCAGTACCCCTTATACCTCTGCGCGTTTGCCAGTGTTTGCGCGCAACATCGTTTCCACCTCGCATCCTCTGGCTGCGCAAGCGGGTCTCAGAATGATGCAACAAGGCGGTAATGCAGTGGATGCTGCCATTGCAGCGGCCGCCGCCATGACCATCACAGAGCCCGTCAGCAATGGCCTGGGTTCCGATGCCTTCTGTATTTTGTGGGATGGTCAAAAACTACATGGCTTGAATGCCTCTGGTCCTGCACCGCAAGCCTGGACCCCCGATTATTTCCATCGGAAATATGGTGGCGATGCCGTTAATCCACCCAAACGGGGATGGGATTCAGTCACGGTGCCTGGCGCGGTCAGTGCTTGGGCGACCATGAGTGAGCGCTTTGGCAAATTGCCCTTTGCAGACTTGATGGCACCTGCCATTGAAATTGCAGAACGCGGTTACTTGGTGCCTGTGGTGGTTCAACAAAAGTGGGCAGCAGCCACGCCTTTGCTTCAATCTTTGCCTGGCTTTGCCGAAAGTTTTTTACCTTGGGGTCGTGCTCCCAATGTGGGTGAGATGTTTCAATTCAAGGCGGCCGCCAAAGGTTTAAGGGCGATTGCTCAAACCAAAGGTCGCGCATTCTATGAAGGCGAAATTGCTGAGGCCTTGGTGCGTTTCTCAGATCAACATGGCGGCGCAATGACCTTGAAAGACTTGGCCAACTACCAAGCAGAATGGGTCGAACCGATTGCCCAAAATTATCGCGGCTATACCCTCCACGAAATTCCGCCCAATGGCCAAGGCATTGCGGCCTTGATTGCTTTAGGTATTTTGGAAAACTTCGATTTGGCCAGCATGAAGGTCGATGGGGTGGACTCTCAACATTTGCAAATTGAAGCCATGAAGCTGGCTTTTGCAGATGTGTACCGTTATGTGGCAGATCCTAAACACATGGAAGTCACGCCAGCGCAAATGCTAGATCCCGCTTACTTAAAAAGCCGCGCCAACCTCATTGACATGAAGAAAGCACAAGACTTTAAAGCGGGCAATCCTGTTAAAGGCGGCACGATTTACCTCACAGCAGCGGATGAAAACGGCATGATGGTCAGCTTCATTCAAAGCAATTACATGGGCTTTGGTTCCGGTGTGGTCGAACCAACATATGGCATCAGTTTGCAAAACAGGGGCTTTGGTTTCAGCACAGATGCAAAGGGCTTGAACCCTGCCAACTTGGTTGCGCCAGGCAAGCGTCCATTCCAAACCATCATTCCCGCTTTCCTGACGCAAAACGGTCAGCCCGTCATGAGCTATGGCGTGATGGGCGGCAATATGCAACCCCAAGGCCACATGCAAACCTTGGTACGGATGCTTGATTATGGACAAAATCCACAAACGGCTTGCGATGCGCCGCGCTGGCGCTACAACGAGGGCATGTCCATCAATGCAGAAGCCAACATGGATGCCAACACGGTGCAAGGCTTGAATGATTTAGGTCATGAATTAGAGGTTATCAACGACTCCTACCAAGATTTTGGTGCAGGTCAATTTATCTGGCGCATGGGTAACCCCAAAGTGGAAGGGTATGTGGCTGCATCCGATCCAAGGCGTGACGGTTTGGCAGCAGGCTTTTGACATCCATCCAAGCCTCTCGATTGACTTCAGGTTTGCTGCTGGCGGCGGCAGGCGCCATTGCGTTCAGCGGCAAGGCCATCATTGTCAAATTGGCATACCAATACGGCGTCGACAGCATCACTTTGTTGATGTTTCGCATGTTGTTTGCCATGCCTTTTTTCTTGTTGTTGGCTTGGTGGGCTGGACGCGGTCAGGCCCCTCTGACAAGAGGTGATGTGTGGGGTGTACTGGGCTTGGGTTTTTCGGGTTATTACCTTTCAAGTTATCTTGATTTTTTAGGACTTCAATACATCAGCGCATCTTTTGAGCGGCTCATTCTGTATCTCAATCCCACCTTGGTCTTGATTCTGGGTTGGGTCTTGTACAAAAGAAAAATCACGCACAGACAAGGCGTTGCCATGGCGGTCAGTTACAGCGGCGTCTTGTTGGTGTTTGGTCACGAGATTTCATTGGTCGGTGAGAATGTTTTTCTGGGTGCAACTTTGGTCTTTTTGAGTGCTGTGACGTACGCCATTTATTTGAGTTACAGCGGCCAGTTGGTGCAGCGTTTGGGGTCATTGCGATTGGCCGGTTTGGCAACCACTGTGGCATGTTTTTTTTGCATTTTGCAGTTTGTTTTACTCAAGCCCTTTTCTGCCCTTCATGTGGCACCTGAGGTCATTGGCCTTTCAATGTTGAATGCAACAGCCTGTACTGTTTTGCCCGTCTTAATGATCATGATGGCCATCGAACGCATCGGCGCCGGACTCACATCGCAAGTCGGCATGATTGGTCCAATGTCAACACTGACAATGGGTTTTTTCTTTTTGAACGAACCGTTCACAATTTGGATTTTGGCAGGAACCGCCTTGGTGTTGGGTGGTGTCTTTTGGGTCACGCAAACACCCAAAGTGCTCGAATAATTTAGTACATTTCATTTTCAATTTCGAAGGAGTCAACATGGACTTAGGTATCAAAGGCAAATGGGCATTGGTCGGTGGCGCAAGCAAGGGCTTGGGTTGGGGTTGTGCGCGTGCATTGGCATTGGAAGGTGTCAATGTCGTCATGGTGGCGCGCGGCGCCGAAGCCGTGAATCAGTCTGTGGCAGATTTGCAAAAGGAAGCACCGGGTGTCACGCTCATTGGCGTGGCCGCAGACATCACCACCGAAGCAGGTCGCGCAGCCTTGTTTTCAGCACCAGGTGGACCCGGCAAAGACTTTGACATTGTGGTGACCAATGCGGGCGGCCCACCCCCAGGCGATTTTCGCAATTGGGACCGTGAAGCTTGGATCAAAGCGATGGACGCCAACATGCTGACACCCATTGAGCTGATCAAGGCCACCGTCGATGGCATGGCGGCGCGCGGCTTTGGGCGCATCGTCAACATCACTTCCAGTTCGGTTAAATCACCCATCGATATTTTGGGCTTGTCCAACGGCGCACGCAGTGGTTTGACGGGTTTTGTCGCGGGTGTTGCCCGAACCAAAATTGCAGCGCAGGGCGTCACCATCAACAACATCTTGCCTGGCAAATTTGACACCGACCGCATTCGCACCACGGTAGAAGCCACTGCGCAAAAAACCGGTAAAACTGTGGCCGAAGTTCGTGCTCAGCAACAAGCTGTGATCCCTTCCGGCAGATACGGTACACCTCAAGAATTTGGTGCCTTGTGTGCCTTCCTTTGCAGTCAGCAAGCGTCTTACATCACCGGTCAAAATTTGTTGACTGATGGCGGTGCTTACCCCGGCACCTACTGATTGGCATCAGTCAGAGCGGCGAGACGACACCACAATGCCGCTCACAATAAGTGCAAAAGCCAAGGCGTGATAAACCTTGGGCAAGTCGCCCAAGAACACGCTGGACATGATGGCTGCAAACAGAGGCGTGAGGTTGGAAAAAAATCCTGCTACCGCAGGCCCAGCTGTTTGCACGCCTAAACCCCAGCAGCGGTAGGCCAAGACGGCCGGCCCAACCGATACAAAGGCCAGCGCTAAAAAGAGGGGCGGTCCCCAAACAATGTGTGCGTCTGTCAGTGCCCATTCAGCGCCGGTGAACATGCCAGCCCAGCCCAAACCAAAGATAACTTGCGCCATCAAAAACAAGGCCCAGTTATTGCGAATTTCTTCGGGCTCGTTGCGCTGACTCAAGAGCCAGCTGTAAAGCGCCCAACAAAAGGTTGCTAACAAGATGTAGAGGTCACCCACCACAAAGCTGACTTGCATGAGCTGTTGAACATCGCCTCTGGACAAAACAACCATCACACCTGCGATAGACAGTGCTGCGCCAGTCCACTGCGCAGCTCTCACCGGTGTCTTGAAAAACACAGCGCCAATCACCAACATGAAAACGGGTGTGCTGCCTGCCACCAAAGTCACATTCAGCGGTGTAGAGGTTTGCAATGCCAAGTATTGAAGGGCGTTGTAGCAGCCGACACCCAACAAACTCAAGACAGCAAAGCGTCGCCATGAGGGCCAGAGGGGGCTGGAAGGTTTGAGCAGCTTGACCGCCAGCGGCAACAAAATGAAGAAGGCGATCAACCAGCGCAAAAAATTCAGCGTGATGGGTGGCACTAAATCACTGACCAATCGGCCAACCACTGCATTGCCTGCCCAAAGCAGTGGGGGCACAGTCAGCATCAAGGCCGTGCCCGGAGAGAGTTTTTGTGTCATGCGGGCGACTTTAACCCCATCGGAATAACGTGACTGTCACGCAGGGCAACGCATTTCGTGGCAAAGTCGAGCTTGTACTGATTTCATTGACGATCATTTTTCGGAGACTTTCATGAGCTTAGCAGTCCAAATTGACCAGCACGGTGGTCCAGAGCAACTCAAATTGGTGGATGTCACAGTGGGCCAACCTGGCCCCGGTGAAATTCGCATTCGTCACAAAGCCATTGGTTTGAACTTCATTGACGTTTACCAGCGCAGTGGTTTGTACGCTTTGCCCATGCCCCTTAAATTGGGCATGGAAGCCTCGGGCATTGTGGAGGCGGTGGGTGAGGGTGTCACGCACCTTAAGGTGGGCGATCGCGCAGCCTATGCCAGCCAACCACCAGGCAGTTACTGCGAAGAGCGTGTGATGCCTGCCAAGTGCGTTTGCAAATTGCCTGACGACATTTCTTTTGAGACAGGCGCCGCCATGATGCTGAAAGGCCTGACAGCGCAATACCTGCTCATGAAAACACGTCCTGCAGAAGGCCTCCAAGCCGGTGACCATGTGTTGTTCCATGCAGCGGCAGGTGGCGTGGGCCTCATTGCTTGCCAATGGGGCAAGGCTTTGGGTTTCCGCATGATTGGCACAGCGGGCTCCGATGCCAAGTGCCAACTGGCCCTTGCCAACGGTGCGGAATATTGCATCAATTACAGCTCCGAAGATTTCTTGGCCCGCGTCAAGGAAATTACAGGTGGCAAAGGTTTGAAAGTTGTCTATGACTCTGTTGGCAAAGACACTTGGGAAAAATCATTGGATTGCTTGCGCCCCTTTGGTTTGATGGCCACCTTTGGCAATGCATCTGGCCCCGTGCCGCCCTTTGCCCCAGGCGTGTTGGGCGTCAAAGGCTCTTTGTACGTCACGCGTCAAACTTTGTTCAGCCACATCACCACGCGCGAAAGCACGCAAGCCATGGCCGACGATTTGTTTGCGGTGGTGCAAAGTGGCAAAGTCAAAATTAACATTGACCAAACTTTCCCATTGGCACAAGTTCAAGAAGCCCACAAAGCTTTGGAAGCGCGCAAAACAACAGGTTGCACCATCCTGACTTTGTAAGTTTCAATTGCATCAAAAAAAGGCATCCTCGGATGCCTTTTTTCATTCATGCACAGTGGTCTTTATCGTGCGCGTCGCACTCGCAGCAACTCATCCAAGATCAGCAATACGGCACCCACCGAGATGGCGCTGTCGGCCACATTGAAAGCTGGAAAGTGCCACGTACCGTAATAGAAATCCAAGAAGTCAATGACATGGCTGTAGAGCAAGCGGTCAATCACATTGCCAACAGCACCGCCCAACAACAAAGACAAGGCCAAACAAAACAAGGTTTGGCCCGTGTGCATTTTCAACAGATAAACCATGACACACGCGGCCACAATACCCAGCCCTGTGAAGAACCATCGCTGCCAGCCGCCTGCATCTGCCAAGAATGAAAACGCTGCGCCGGGGTTGTGTACCCTGACCAAATTGAAATAAGACGTGATGGGCAAAGTCTCACCCAATTGGAACGCACCCACCACCGCAATTTTGGTCAGTTGGTCTAACAAAAGCGTCATAAACGCAATGCCCAACCAGAGCCAGACACCCGCCCCAGAATTGAAAGCGCTTTTGTTTTTGGCCATCCGAATCAAGCGAACAAACGCTTCTCGCCTTCGCCATGCAAATTGCTGTCGCAACGTCCACACAGAGTGGGGTGTGCAGGATTGACACCCACATCAGGGGCGTAATGCCAGCAGCGTTCGCACTTGGTTTCTTCGCTCACGGCCACTTTGGCAGCCAAGCTATCGCCGGCTTCCAAATTGAGTTGAGAAGTGATGAATACAAACTTCAAATCATTGCCCAAACTGGCCAACAAAGCATGATCTTCAGGGGCGGCTTGCAAAGTCACTGCGGCCTGCAAAGAGGCACCCACTTTGCCATCGGCTCGCAAGGCTTCAATGTCTTTGTTCACTTGATCGCGAATTTCGCGGATGCGCGCCCACTTGGCCAACAGCGCGTCATCGGGCGTACCCAAGTCGCTGTAGGTTTCCATGAAAATCGATTCTGAACTGCCAAATGTTTGCCAGGCTTCTTCAGCTGTAAAGCTCAAGAAGGGCGCCATCATGCGCAGCATGGCGTGGGTGATGCGGTAAAGCACTGTTTGCGCTGAGCGGCGTGCCAAGGACTTGGGTGCGCTGGTGTAAAGGCGGTCTTTCAAAACGTCTAAATAAAACGCACCCAAATCTTCGGAGCAATACACCTGCAGCTTAGACACCACGGGATGGAACTCGTAGACCTTGAAGTGCGCCAAGATGTCGGCTTGTAACTGTGCCGCGCGGCTTAATGCAAAGCGATCAATTTCCAGCAAGTCGGCATCGGCCACAGCATCTTTGACGGGATCGAAGTCACTCACGTTGGCCAACAAGAAACGCAAGGTGTTGCGTATGCGGCGATACGCATCCACCACACGGGCCAAAATTTTGTCGTCGATGTTCAAGTCACCCGAATAGTCGGTTGAAGCCACCCACAAGCGAACAATTTCTGCGCCCATTTTGTCGCTGATCTCTTGAGGAATGACCACATTGCCCAAGCTCTTGCTCATCTTGCGACCTTGGCCGTCAGTGGCAAATCCGTGCGTGAGCAAACCGCGATAAGGCGCGCGATCGTAAAGTGCACAACCCAGCAACAAAGAGCTGTGGAACCAGCCGCGGTGTTGGTCGTGACCTTCCAAATACAAGTCGGCTTCGGGGCCGGCATCATGGAAAGGATTGCGATCGTAAGCGTCTTTGTGACTGCCGCGTAGCACGTGTTGGAAGGTGGAGCCTGAGTCAAACCACACTTCCAAAATGTCGGTGCTCTTGGTGTAGTTGGCGGCATCGGCCGCACCCAAAATTTCTTCGACAGTGACGCGGCTCCAAGCTTCAATGCCGCCTTTTTCGACAATGTTGGCGGCTTGATCCAAAATTTCCATGGTGCGAGGATGCAACTCGCCCGAGTCTTTGTGCAAGAAGAAGGGCACAGGCACGCCCCAACTGCGCTGACGAGAAATACACCAATCAGGGCGATTGGCAATCATGTCGCGCAAGC